>Ga0224511_10002072_pt1 | contig 13078 bp, 6 predicted proteins | sample SF_May12_sed_USG_2_FD_169988 | JGI IMG/M metagenome (GOLD analysis project Ga0224511, IMG submission 169988) | Sediment microbial communities from San Francisco Bay, California, United States - SF_May12_sed_USGS_8_1 | ecosystem: Environmental > Aquatic > Marine > Sediment | place: USA...
TAAAATTTCCTTGTTGTGCACACCGTGGTTGTATGCATATAAAACGTAACAGTCGTTTGCGCATTTGTCTTCACGTGTTCCTGTAGAAGAGTTTCGCCTGTTAACAAGCCGTGTCTGCGGACAGTTTTGCAGTGCCTGGGCGCGTTCTGCCAGTCTATCCCTATAGTCTAGGAGTTTAGAATGGTCGTTATGGCACAATCGCAACAGTTCTTTAGTGTAATCGTCCCTGTTAAGACCATCCAGATTGTCGTCAAGGTCAGCGTAAAACTGCTGGGGACGTATGGGCTGGCTGTATTCGAAGCTAAGCTCGGTGTCGGAGGTTCCGTCGCAATGTTGCTCAAGGATCATCTCTTCTTTTATTTTTATGAGCTTTTCGTTAACGCGTCGTTTAGCAGCACTAGTCTCGGGAAGGACAACTCCTTTGCGTTCCTTGCGTATATCAGTCATGATGATCTCCCTTGGTATCCACTGGTCAGGCAAGTATTTGCCGTGGTCAGTAGAGCGTGACGAGTTCGTCGCCGTGACCCGTGGGCGGGAGATTTGACCGCTTGGTCCCTTCCCCACCCACTAGGTTACAATGGCGTTAGTAAACCTCAGAATTTCACAAAGATAACGTAGCAATTCACCTAATCATGGTGGCGGACGATAGTCTGACACACAATAATGCCGCACGTGGAATAGGAGTCCAGTATATTGCCGCTACATCTATGGAAAAGACTTCGTTACTAATGTAAACAAAACGTATAAATAGGGCCGACACAGGCAAAAATAACGTTTACTTACACCGTCAACACTTTCAATCCTTTTCTACACCCCCCCGCCAAGGTCATATCAAGGACCGCTACTGCTGAATGATATATACCGGTATGTATGCCAGCGTTTGGACATAGAGCACGGTCCTAAATTATGCATAAAGGATATTATAAGGTGTCATTTCTTTTAAACCTCTTTTTAAAAACGGCTATATACTTTTATCTAGTTGAGATTACATGTACATTTTACATCTGTTACATACGGAGCAAGCGTTCTATTCGTTTATTAGAAAGTTTGTATAAAGCGTTGCGTGCATTTTGGTATAAAACATATGAACAACATTAATAAATATGTGGTTGGCGTACTAGTAATCTACCCAGTTATTATTCGACAAATAAAAATAGCCAGAAAAAAACCATATCATTTTCACGATGTCATAGGCGCGTTAACGTTATTTTAGGAATATACGTGTATACTTTTTATATCTTTAATCATCCCCGCTGACACTCATAATAATATAAATCTACATTTTATTTGAACAAAAAATGAGTTATGGGTGAAAAAGGTCTATGAGACCAGACCTAAGTTATAATAATTTCAATATTCAAACGCAAAAGTTTTAACGAGTTTTACTGTGTTTGAAGTTTTAAGTGTTTGAATAAGAACAGTCTAACAACAACAAAATCACGCACCAACTTACAGCGTGCACATGCGTCGCCCTTAGTCTCTTACCTATAAAAGGGGCGATTTTCGAGTTCAAATTAACATTCTAATCTGGATGGAACGCTAGGGGATTTGGTTCAGTGGTAAAACATTCGACTGCCGACTCAGGGATTGCGTATTCGATCTTCCTTCACTCCAACTAAATATACTAAAAATGGAGATATGTACTGGTTCTTCCCAGGACAAATGCTCACGTGTATCAGTGCTTTACACAGGGCACGTTAAAGAATCTGGTTTGTCATGTGTGGTAAGCGCTCCAGTATCTTGCACTTTGGGTCACTAATAGTAACTAACAATCTGTGTGCCCCGACGCCGAATGGGCAAAGCGTCCGAGTGCGTCGCTAAACAAAAGCAATACCTCCCTTTCAAATCACCATTTAAATATTGATGGAACGTTAAGCACTTGTCAGCACGCTGCTATCACTGGTACAACTTGATAGATTTAGGGCAAAATCTAAAACGGTCAGAAATTAAACTAACGGATAATTGACCTATTGACAACCTGTTGCTGATCTGTTCCAACAATAACGAAGGTTATTTGACATGATAAATATATTAATTTTTGCAGATAAAACCTTTATAATGTTTCTACATCAAGAGTTCACATGATTTCGTTTATTAATAGAGTATATAAAGTGGTTTCAATTTGATTTATTTTTATATTAATCGCGATCGACCCTAGATCTTCCTAAAAAGCTTAATTCAAGACTTATTAAACCCACTCTTGTCATAGTGTCCTCCTAATTCATTTATTAATGTTAAAGTATTTTTCAGATTAACGCCGTGCTTTTTGATTTAGAACAAAGTACATGCTTATGAATTTATAATCGGCCTACAGAGTGCATTAAGTAAGAGCGTAAGAACCCAGACCATTGAACGGGCTTGTATATGGAAACTTGCAGAGGGCAAAATATCATATCGTTTACCTTGCGTTGATAACGTTTTTCAATAGACTCAAAATTTGATTTACGCGTGTGATCTTTCCCTTCACGAAATAATCCTAGCATTATCGGAAGGGTCGATTTTAGCCTTTCTGGCGGAATAACTTATAAAAGCTAAACCTTACTCGCTGACTTTTCTATGCTTTCAAAACCAAATAGAAAAAGCTATTGGAAACGGGGGAAATATCTGGCTATAATTCTCTGGTATGAAACGAGATCGATATATCTACGATTTCCCTATCATTCTATACTTTATGGCTCGCGTGGGACATTTACAGCACTGCACACTTAACCATGTTGTGAGGTGAAATTTTGGCAATGTATCTTAAGACAATAAATTATATTTGTATTTGCATTTCTGTGCGGTGCTGCCGTGCTATCGTGGAGAGAAATTGCAATTGTAGCCTTCAATTATATTGAAATCGGTGACGGTTTAGCGTGGGTATTTGGATAATAATGAAGTACGCTCGGTTTAAAATGTTTTCACATATTTCCTCAGAGACGTGAATAAATAATTATGCCAATAATCCTTTTGAAGGGATTCGAATAAGTTCGTTGTGAAGTGAAAAACTTGGAGTGGTGCAGTTAAAGGATTATTGTGGGATTTACGTAAATACTTGTGTGATATGTGAACATGCCTTTTAGTGCGATGGAATAAGACCTTTGTTTTCAACATTTTAGAAAGAAAAAAAGAACACAGCATTAAAATTGCCATTATTGGTCGACATGGACATTACGAAGTGTGCAATACATTATATGAAATAATGTGAACTATACAATAGGAGTCGGAGATATGAAGAATAACGAGCACATTTAGAGAAAACACACATACCGTCTCGTCAAACAGAGTGCTATCATTTTAAAAATTTATGGGAAAAATAGAGAATTGCCAATACTTAGACATGGATATGCAGGGATTAAATATAAAGTCACAAATTTAAAATAGGATCCCTTTTTTATTTTTTTGTGTGCAATATAAAAATTATATAATATATACGATACGTCATTTAGACGTTAAATACGTTACTTCGACGTGGAAGACGTCAAAATGACCAATCGGACGTACATCCGACCATACAGCGCGGGGGTAGAGATAAAGAGACCCCGACTCAAACGTATTGTATCCGATGAGGCCCCGCCCCCAACCCCCGAGGGCCTCTGTAACGGGATCCGGCCCCACGGTGGATATAGAGGTAGGTCAGCCGAGACAGCAGCACTAGACACGATCAGTTTATTATATAGGCTCGCCAACGCATCAGTTATATATACAATAACATAGGCATTTAATTCAGCATTTCCTCTCTGTATGTGTTACAACAGACTTTACAATGCATTATTATACAATTTTACAGCAGGAAAATTATAAAACTTTTAACAACGAATAAAACTTTAACAAGTGCCTCACATTGTGGTATGCACATAAAACGTATAGAGATGTTAACTTAATTAATATCTTGTCAAAACGCGAATATGTAGAATTTTATGCCTTTTTATGTAATATACGTTTTCTGCTCTGTACTTGTTTATCAAAAAATGTCATAATATGTCTAATTTGCCCTTTTAAACAATAAATTTAAGTAAGAATGTCACAACTCCGTAGTTAGAATAAGTCATGCTGAGTTTTGTGGTATGTAACCTAGTAGTTTAAAGTAAAGGTTGGTTAATGAATCAACCTATACTATGGTGACGTATGTTTGTGAATGTTCTCACAGAATAATGTTCTCACCTGACTGGAATATAGAGGCACATCTTATTTTGGGTGTATATGTACGTTTTCCAATGATTTGTGTAAATATGTTCACGAAAAATGAAGCTAACAAGGAATACACTAAACTGTTTTAGAATGTATATGTTTAGCTCGGTTGTTTAAAAAGGTATAATTTAAATGACCATACACTATAAATAAAACGATGTTTATGGAATCAAATTTATCTATTTTTTTGTCTTCGAAGGCTTGACCTATTGTAATGGCAAATAGCATAAATATGACCGTTAGATCAAAACGTCGCCTTAATAACACATTAAAGTCATATAATCTGTACATGATTTATGAAGCGATTCACAATCAGGCACATGGTTATTTATTAAGGCCTAGTTCTCAGCGGTTTTATGAGATGTTGTAAAACACACTTATACATTTATCGTACAAATGAAACCATTGGCATTGCAGACTGTCTTGTTTTGATCATTCATAAACACTGTATTGTAGTTACCGGTAAGCATTTTACTTCAACTATCACTAGCCGGCAAATCCAATTATTTACAACCAAAGACATAAAAATATACTTAATATCTAAATAGCGAGTTTTTGCTTCCGTTTTGCTTTAACTACATTGTATTACGAAATAGCGTTCGATATACAAATGTAATTGAATGGTAGTAAATTAATTTACAACTTTGTGAGCTTGAAAACATGTAATTTTAAGAGGAATCGATCCCGGCTTTAAGTACTTCTATTGTGGCAGTCCTGAATGTTCTTGTATTACAGTGAAATGGTAGCATTAATCGGATCAGTGTGTGATCAATGTATCGATTGTTAAATACCTTGCTACCGTGGTATATGGAATCCAACTGCCATGTATAGTCAGTGTGTTATAGACGTTTGACCGATGTTAAGGTCATGAAGGTTTTGGAGGTGTATGTAACTTGACTGACAGATGAAATCAAGATCATCGACTGTTTAACTTGGACATGTTTATAATCACACTTCAACTAAGTCTTCATCTTTAGAAATGTTTGAGAAAAATATGAAAAGAACGCTTCAATACAAATGCATTAAAATTACAAAATACATGTGCAATGTTTTGATTCATTTCTATGCCTTCATTTCAAGAGTTCGTTTACAATAAAACATAAAGAATAATAAAGATAGTATATAATGAAGTAATTTAATGAACACATGGACTTTAAAGTCACTTTCAGCTATGAAGCGATTCACATGTATAACATATAAAACATGTTTAAACAATATGATATGTAAAACTGTTCAGCTTTGGATGCTATATATTATCACATTTATTTGAAACAAATACATGTACCTGTATCATATTGTATTTATATCGCCATTCTTAAATATTCGAAATGTTCGTCAACCAAACTAGTTTTATCAATGTGCATATATTAATTAACTGTTTTATTTAAATACAAGGCATGCATATTTGAGTGGCTACTATGGCTTTTCCTAAGGCCCATATAACTTTAATGTTGAATTAAATTTGACATTAATGACACGGACATGAGTTCAGGGTCACTATTGAATTATATTGATCATGGCCCGTTACTCACAGCTATGTTAAACATTCTTGTTCATATTATACACTATGAACGGCAATTTGCCTAGTATTAAAGTTTAATTATTTCAAATTCTAGACAAAACGCACATGCGATGAATTATTTGTTTTATTTCAATTACTTACAAGTATTATGTGTTAACAAGTAAACTGATTAAGACGGTATTCTATCCCGATGGCCTGACACTGATATAATGTCTGAATATTATTGATATTGAAGATTAATAATTTGTGTTATATTTTCTCACATCTCCTACTCGAAATACAATACTAATTTAGCATTTATTGTAAAATATTTATAGGGTTGTGTACCCTGTATCAAGGACATTTTTTACATTTCTGACTTTTGATTATGCTATATTATAACCATAAAACATAAATTATTATAAACTTAAGAACCACAATGACATACACATACATATATTGCTACCAACCCCGCCCTCTTCCGACACACAACGTTGAGTGTGAACCCCCTACCTCCTTGCTGCCAAACGCGTATTTTTTAGGGAATGCCTGCGTACTGCATGTGTATGGCTTTTGCGTATTGTGTTTAAAGAACAGCAACAAATTGAAATACGTTTTTCGACAAAATTATCTTAACACTAATAAAGATGAATTTTTGTTGCTCGCACAGGCGAAGTTAACACTGAAAACAATATATTTTTTGACGTTTCTTTGATGTTTTTATTATTAATTGTTGGACCCAACACATTTTAAGTCTTACTAATGATCAAAGGTCAGTAATATACTACAAACTATTGAGGTATTTGTGCTGATGTGAGACGTTTATAGTAGTAAATGGTTAGAATTACACATTTTTAATTATTTTAATTCCAACATTGAGCCCTGCGCGCCAAGGACATGTTTTTTGCGAACTGCGTACCGGCCGTTTGCGTATCGCGCACAGCCTAACCACCCTTGAACACTGCGTACCGATAGAGGGGTTTATTCCTCACTACATGTATCCACAAACCAAAATATTTTTTCTAAGAGCAAATAACAGAGGAACAAACAGAACGCTGGCTCGTGGCGAAGGCCGCGAGTTCAAACCGAGGTAGAACAGCAGAGCGCATTCATTCCGCGAGTAAAAAATAAATGACAATTCGTTGAACATTCAATAAAATGTAGTATGCTAGTATTGCTTCTTGCTGAAATCAAATATTAAGTTTGCACAGTTAATAAAAACTTAATAAAAACGACTAATACTGTCAAGCGCCTTTTGTATAAAAGGTGGGCCAAGGATAAATCTTTTCTTCAATTATTCATTTTAAAGCCAATAGATCGATTTATTCAATTGTCGCGTTATAAAAGACTGATGCCCCAATACAAAATGACGGAATATCAAGTATTTGACGACATACTATCATTGATCATTGAATATTTTATCATGTTAATTAATTTTATCAGTTTGAGAATAGAGAAAACCATATTTTTATTAGGTTCAACTTAATTTACTTGGATTTCATTTTTCACACAAGTGGCACTTATCAGTAATACCATGTGTTGTTTCAATCTCTGCAAGCTCCATGATTTTTTCACAAATATATCAATTAATTGCAATTTACATCACTCCGTTGTTTATCATTATGTCGTTAAACTCACTTCACAAACCCAGCACAGGTGCACGCCTGACCACTTATCGTGACAACCAGCCCTTTATTTATTCGATCAGTTTATCTTCACCCTACTACACACGATAGCGCCGTGAGTAAATATTTGAGTCCTCTCACCTGTGGCCATGGTGGACGAACGTACACCTACTGCAATCACTTGTTTGCTCATCTTGTGATCGAAGATCTCTACATGTTTTTACTTTTATTCTTCCATATTTATATGATTTGAAGATGCGTCGTGATTCAACAAGGACTAGGCCGTTATGAACTACCTATAAAGGCTGTTGGCCATGTGGGAGAAATAAACGAGTTGATCAACATCTGTCAGAGATGTGTATTTATTTAACTAAGATTTACCCAATCATTTTTAAAAGAACGCCCAAAAATAAATAAATAAATAAAACAATATAAAGATAGTGGATAAGCTGGGAAATTCCAATATTAAATAGGTGATTGTAAGTTAGAAATACTTTGCAGCCTTCCATAAAATTGAAGAAACATCGAACTATTTCACACAACACGTTAAACATTTTTAGACCAGTACAATGTAGTTTAACTTCAGACACCTATTTACAAAGTTTTTAGACATTTTATAATGCAAGTATTTTTAAAACAAATGTGCCATTGATAGCCCGTTTTTGTGTTTTTACTATTTTCGTACTTTAAAATCACATTTGACCCTCATGAATTTGCCCAGCTGCGATAAGAAATATCATTAGATGCGGTGACTTGCAATTCTTTTATTTTCAGAATAAATCAAGTTAATGCGGTGTGATCTTCCTTTTTGTGTCTCGATAATGGATTTCAATGATAGGTCTTACTTATCTTTGGCCCAACAACAGATTTCGCTTCTATATCTACCAGAAGTTACACTCAATCAAATCCAATAATCTAACAGGATAGAGGACAAATAATTTTATCTGCTAGTTCTAGGCCCATTTAACACTTCGAACATAGTGTTTTTTCTTCTTCATTACACACACGACGCGTTTCTGTTTACAATAGGCTATGCCTTATAATGAGTAAACGTATTAATTGTTTAGTTAAGGAAAAGTAATGTATAGTAATTCTTTAACCTAGTTACTATATCTTGATTTCTTAAGCCCATTTTTGCATTTTAACTTAAATTAATATTAACAAAAACGCCAGAATACAGTGACAGTAAAAACCGTATGGACACAACCCATGCAATGTGTCAGTATACAACATATTCAATGATACTTTTGTCAATTTCTGTCATCTACATTTCTTGTTCGCGTACGACGTGAATATGTACCAACATAAATAAGCTGTTTGCATGGCAGTATATGTCGAATATACAAATGTAAAGTATAGAACCGTCGGATAAATAAGATAAAGTTGTCCATTACACATTGTAGTGTACTTATACATGTATAGTGCCTGTTAAATTGTAGACTACAATTTAAATACATGTTACTGGCACTATATAAGTTTGACATTTGCAAAAATTATTTTAGAACAGGGTAAAAGTACGTTAGGGTCGAAAAAGTGGACGCTCAGACAAGTTTTTCCATTGCAGTTGTGTGTCTCTTCTTAAGCGTGTGACATAACCGGTGATCGAATTTCAGTATAGTCTACACTAAAACAAAAGGTTGTCATTCATTACGCGTTTAAATCCAATTGTTTAAGGATATTTTGTTTCAAAACAAGCATTTTTTAACCACGAAATCCAAGCTGAATTGATTTTCGATACTTTGGGTTTAAAAGGGCAGTTAAAAGTGCTGAAAACAGCAAAATATCACTTTACATGTACATGAAAATGTCGTGTGGAATTTAATAAAGGACTTCACCAAAATATTTTTATTATAATACAAAATAATTATAGTACACTTATTATTCTTTTATTGAATATTTGCAAACTTATGCTGTTAATTATACAACAATCTGTACAAAGTTGTATTTATTAATATTAAAACATTTTACTGCCTGATGCAGTCCCCGTGTGTAGCCTGCATCCTCAACTATTTTAAGCTCTACGCTATTTTCCTACAACATTTCTAACATAAAATATTGGAGGGGCGGGGGTTTCTATGGTTTTTGTATTTGTTTTGCGGAATATAAACTTCACAATCTAAAGTACATATTAAGTTATGCAGATGGTTCGCAATTTATAAATCTCAGTACATCTACATTAGATCTAGTTTCATTTTTGATTCATTCATATTTGTCTACAAACATTAAATTTCATTTAAAAGACTTCACAGTCAAAACTACATACGTTTATGCTTACCAGCGCCAACTATCGCATAGCAAACATTCGTATCTCACTGATCAGGCAGAGAGGCAATTTGAACTCTTTTGTCGAGTCTATTGTTCTTCGAGGTTCGTTGATTAACAGAATATTCAATGTCTGATGTGCAGGATAACCGCACTGATCGAATTTCAATATACATATTTGCAAAACGTTTTGCGTAATTAATTAGGAATACCACTTAGTTAACGGATCGTTTTGCAAATGTATGTGCGAAGGTTTAGAGTTATGAGGATTTAATGAGTTATCCTAAAAAGATTTGATTTGTAAAAAAAAACAGGCTGTGCTAGGAGTCAATACCAACATGTATTATGTACGAATTACATGATTCATTAAGGTGGATGTAATCTTCTTTGCTAAGCATCTCTCATTTATCAGTGTGTGGGAATGTATAGTTTGAATAATAATGTTGTGCTCATGTTATATTAAAATAAATTAAAATACTTAGTGGATTATGTACAGTTGACCTTTGGTGTATAAGTAAAAACTAAACCTCAAACGCAAGTGAAACCAAACAACTTTTGTGGATTTGATTATGTAAACGGAAATGAAAACGTAATATCCAGACACAGCTATGAGTAAAGTGATATCGTCCAGGAGACAGTTCGCCATTCCACACGATTTAACGTGGATAGGTAATAATAGAGGCGCGTGTGCACATGCATTCTATATTAATATCAATTTGACTGTTTCTTGTGTGTTTAGTTACATCATAAATATTTCAAACGGAGTGCAATTAATCGAAACACAATGATTTTCATGTTAATTTGTTAACATATATAAGAAATAAATACTTACAAAAAGGACGTTTTAAGGGCCGTCCGGCTTCGATCCCTGGTTGTGCTATAATTTTTCTTCTTTTTTTTGCACTGTTGTATAACAACATTTAGTAGGTTTTTACAACATAAGATTGCTACAAGTAGTGATTTTTACTTCAAATCTGTCACCAAACATCTTTTAAAGTTTAATGATGTCATTGGAACTCCTTTTGCGTTTTCACAGATTAACAGATAAATTACCGACAAAGGACATATTAAGGTAAGACCGTTGTAATGGACTATGAAGGATACACATTTGTATTTTTTATCAAAATATAAACAAGATTTTTTCATTCAAATGTGGTTTATATCATGCTTTTACTTTTCAACCATAGAAAATTATTTTTAAAGTGCAAGTTACCTTTATTTGCTTAAATTAAATTAAAGGGAAGTAATTTTACACCTTATTATCTCCCTTTAATATGAATAAAATGAAAAAAATCAATCTTGTTTATTAAATTAAAAAAGAAAAAATCTGTGAAAACTGGTGTGATGGATCGTCTGTAAATGGCATAATAAATTTATGTTTCAATGAAATAAAGTTTTTAAACTTCTATTAGCTGCAAATGTGTGCATCCATTACAAAGGTCTTACCTTAAAGTATCATAAGATAGGTTTTGATGCCGCCAAGACTTTGGTAACAAGAAAATATAGTGGTTTTTTTTAAAAACTTCTGTTTATATGAGTTACATGACAAGAGGAGTCAATTTAAGAAAGAAAACGAATCTTGGCTTGTAGAAGAAGCCAGTTATTTATATCCAGGTTCAATTAAGTCATGAGCGCGTTTTACCAAGAACCTTGGAAATATAAAAAGGCACTGGGTACCGACTGCATAAGAACGTGTTGCACCTTTGGATAGGTTTACAGGTCATCTTCCTAATATATCACATCGTTCAATATGTGAATATTTACATTCGCTGATTATTTGCTGAAGAATTCAATGATGTTTAATTGTTATAACCCGCTAGGGTACGTCGTGCCAGATACAAGAACGTTGCTTAGTCAACGCAATGTCAATTATCCAATAGAAATGGCGATAAATAAAGATATAATTGTTAATATGTCTTACAATATCGTGAATTTAGAGTTGAATAACATATTCATAAACTCAGAAAAATGCAAATATAAGGATTGATTGCTATTTTCGTGCGCATATGGAGTATAAAGGCTCGGATGGAGGTTTGAAAATTCACCGAGAAGCGCTAACGCGATTGGATTAAAATTGTTTTCCCAGGTCAACATATGCATCACAAGGTTTAAACTAAATGCCAGCCGATAGACAACCCTTTAAAGTACCAAAATAGGGTTTAATGCCCCCAACACATTGGTAACTACAGATATGTTGAGCTATGGGTTTTCGGAAAAAATATATTTTCTGTGCCTCACACGAATATACCGCATGAGAGTCTCTTTAATGTTGATTGTAATTAAGTGATTCTGAAACGAAGTTTAAAGACAACTCCACCCTATGTTTGCAGGAGCCAAGCCACTGCCTCCCGGCCAGTACTCCTTTAACAAGGATGACGGGTACCAGCAAGGCCTGGAAGACGACTACAATATTCTAGGTTGGTTGATTGGTACTGAATTTTACGCCGTTTGCAAAACTGATTACTTTTAGGTAAATTGTGCGTAAATGTTTTAGTCATTTTCTGTACAAAGGTGGTCGTTGACGTCATCAGGCAAGAGTCTTTCAACATGCCTTATTAATAAGTTTGTACCCCCTTGTGTACCTAGTACGTCTTTTTTAACCTCATATACTGACGTTTCCAATTATACAAAGCTAATAAAGAGTACATCCTTTTGCACGCGCAGACACATTATTACAAGAAGTATTTTTATGTTCCTTTGATATTTTTTAATTGTTTGATCACAGCATATCATTATTTTTAGTCATTATTTACAAGAGTCCTTATATTTTAAAATTGTCAGAATTTCTTTTCGCGCGCGCCAAATTATTGATTTTTTAACTACTTAATATGTCATTTATTTCGTGTTTCTTAAAAAAATATATTAATTTGAATTTTGCCTACTAAATAATTGGAGATTTACCCTCTACTTACCGTCCATTTGCGTACTGCATACGGCCAAAATACTTCCTGAATACTTATAACCAAAAATTAAGAGAGTTTTGTCCTCATTCATGGTGAACTAAATTATTCACACCCCATCTTATTTCCGCAGTTTTTAGCTCACCTGAGCACGAAGTGCTCATGGTGAGTTAGTGTGGTCAGTGGGTTGCCCGTCGTCCGTCGTCGTCCGTCGTGCGTCGTGCGTCGTGCGTCAACTTTTGATGTTTACACTCTAGAGACCACATTTGTGATACAATTTTTATGAAACTTTGTCAGAATGTTTGTTTAGACAATATCTAGGCCTAGTTCGAATATGAGTCATGTCGGGTCAAAAACTAGGTCACCAGGTCAAATCTTAGGAAATTCTTGTTTACACTCTAGAGGCCACATTTGCGACCCAATGTTGATGAAACATTGTCAAAATGTTTGTTTTGACAATATCTAGGCCAAGTTTGAAAATGGGTCATGTCGGGTCAAAAACTAGGTCACAAGGTCAAATCTTAGGAAATTCTTGTTTACAGTCTAGAGGCCACATTTGCAACCTGATTTTGATAAAACTTGGTCAGAATGTTTAGTTTGACAATATCTAGGCCAAGTTC
>Ga0224511_10002073_pt1 | contig 13076 bp, 11 predicted proteins | sample SF_May12_sed_USG_2_FD_169988 | JGI IMG/M metagenome (GOLD analysis project Ga0224511, IMG submission 169988) | Sediment microbial communities from San Francisco Bay, California, United States - SF_May12_sed_USGS_8_1 | ecosystem: Environmental > Aquatic > Marine > Sediment | place: USA...
GGCACAAACATTACAAGAAGTAATACACATTGTTCAAATATGGTTTTTAAGATTAATTAATCTGAGATAAAAGGAAAGTCTAAAGAAAGCCTGAAATGATTGTGCTACACTCGCTACCTAATTTTGTCAAGAGGTTACACGACCTAGGCATAAATACCTCTAAACGTAAGGTGATACGTACCGTATGGCTTCAACAACTCAATCCAAATGGTTTTCTTTCAGATTTATCAAACCAACACTGAAGATGATATGATTGAAGAGTCAGAAGTCAATAGTGAAGACGGCGATACAGATGCAGAGTTAGAACCTTCAGGGGCCGCAACCGAAAACGAAAAACGGAATCCGAAAACGGATGATAACGAAGAGGCAGGCGATAACAAAGAACAAAATGAGTCAACGGTTCAGGCTTCACCTGAAAACGAAACAAATGTGGACGAAGTGAATACAGCGACGGAATCAAAGAAGAAGAAGCGATCAAAAGAAACAAACATGGTGTCAGTTAATGCTAATTTGCTGTCGGATATATTTCAAATTTGTGTAAGCGGTAAGGAGAAAAGACTGAAAATGAACCAAACAAAACATTTCATTTTAATGTTGATGATGTAAAAATGAAAGGATTTTACCTTTTGGTTGATTTGACTTTAGCGCAACTCAAATATGTAAATATGTCATTGTAAATTGGTTTCTAGCATAGGGATAAATATAAATATATTGAAGCAATGTAGACTTAATTATAACAGATTTCACTAAACTGCTTTGTACTCTACCTTTTTCAGGCACGCAACCCAAGAAAGGTCTTACACTTCAGATTCCTTTTTGTCAGAAAATCGATACAGCAACAGACGACGAAATGGTTATTGTAACAGGAGATGAAAAAGCCTTGCTGGACGGAACCGGTGAGCTAGAGGTCATCGAGACGCCGCCAAAGATCGTCAACGGCAACCTGATTGTAGAAATATCACATTTCTCAATGTAAGCGTTTGAATGTTTTTCATGTGTACGTCAGTGTTGCTTTGTCGTCAAATTGGTGTCGCGGCAGCTAGCCAACTACTAAATATTACTAAAGTAACATGTAACGTCGAATATTACAAGCCATATGGTTATTTGTTATGTTTAAGAACATTACGTCTTGGCATGCATTTCTAGATATACCTATGGAGTTCCTTAATGTTCTCTTTCATATTATAAGATTCTCCTCCACGTGGAAGAAGAAGGTCATGAGCGAGCGGGAAAAGACATTACTGACACAGGAGATCGTGAACACAAGACGACGTGCGAAACCTGGGATACTGTTTGCCGTTATCAAGAAAGACTCTGTTGATCTGACAGGTTTGTTAGAGATTTTTAGGGTGACAGTTAGATGTTGAATGGATACTGGCTAATATATACTTTTCGTAGACATATTATGTTGGTTATTTTATTATTTTTATTTCAGTGTCCAAATTCGTTTTTTCAGATTTAGGTTAATTGTTAGTTCCAGCATAAACATTATGGACATGTTTGGCAGTTGTAATCAACGTAATTATAAACTACTTCGTAAATCTTTAAAATGGATAAACAAATACTGACCATGACTTCAACGATGTTATTTCTCGTGTATAATTTTCCTACTAGGACTCAAGCACATTATGATGGTGGAATGTTGTTCCGCCAATAAAGCAACCGGGAAGCAAGATTACTGGGCAAACATGGGCTTCAATGTGCAGAATACCGCGAAAACGGGCGCAATCATGATGGGACCTCTAGAGACCTTCTATGTTCAAGTCGAGGTATATTTATCGACTGATGTTTGACGTGTAAATCAATTTCTAAAATTTTTAGTAAAATTTTCCCGTCATATATAATATATATTACCAACTGTGCCTTTATTGTTTTATATAAAGTTATCTAGTGTTCATGTGTACGTGTGGTTCATAGAAATGTTTTCAATCTGTCATTCTATGATATATTTTCTTATTTTTAGGGAAACGGAAGTTTGGAAAACCCTTCCGATAGCCTGAACCGGAAGTTACAGTTCACTGTTTGCCGTACAAGCTTTCAACCTTATGTAGTTCAGCTCAAAGAAGGCATCTATGATCCAAAAGAGGCCTACTGCCACGTGGTTATTTCCAAACGTGCGGACAATGGCCAGCTGGAGCCGGTGTGTCGCCTGAGGGTTGACATGGATCCGCCACCTCGACCACCAACCCCGCCACCCCCTATCGTAATCCGACCTCAAAACCTTGTCATGGAGAAACCACGACCGAAGTCCGCCAACCCGTTTTCTAGCCGGCGTAGACGTTTTAGACGTACCTCTGTTACCAGTGTGGAATCTAGAAGTTCGAACAAATCCACTGAGGAAAAGATAAAAGATTTTACTAGATATAAGCCAGGTAATTGTACGAATATTTTTATGCGTCACATGTTCACAAAATCAGGAAAAGAATCTATACCGAGACCCAACCCGTCTGTAAATCATGCGAATTTAAAACTGGCCTGAAGGGTTGTGTACATAATAAATATCTTTTTACAACTGTTGTAGTTTTATATGACATTGTATTACCATGTATTGTATAACTGCTATACCAATATTCGTGTTGTGTTTACACCGTGTGGCTTGAACAAAGAGATACATTATTCAATTTGAATTTGTAAACCGTTAAAATACTCTAAACAAAATTATGCATGGATATTTACTTTTAACTGTGTAATGAATTTGGGTTATTGCTTTTATAAAGTAGTCGTTATTTAAGACTTTAAGGGCTTTCCCTTTCATCAGTTGAATTCAACTTATTACAACTGGTGTTTAGTGCATGTGTGGCGGCTGTACAATGTCGCCCCGTACTACATCATTGTGTAGTTATATTTTTCTGGTCCTCAAGGATTATGGAGTGAACATGTATGTTGTTTACATTTGAAAATAGAGTTCCGCTCATGGGCTAGGGGGCGTCAGTCGTATGGCATCATTCATTACCACTAATGAACAGCTTGAAAAAAACGAGGATGCCGTTTTCTCGTGCAGGCTATGCTTCCTGAGGGCTTTCCCTTTCATCAGTTTGATTTTAAAAAAAGTGTCCTTTTTATTTCAGATCTAAATCCCCCCGATGGTTTGGCTGACATAGAAATCTGAAGCATCTGGTACTTCCAATGTTGGCAGTTGGCACGGAGAAATCTCGTGAAAGATATTTATCAGCTGTTTGACACAATGTCCCATTACGAAGTTTATGTTTTTTGTACATATGCTATTTGGGATATGTTTAAACACGATTATAATATATGTTTAGTTTTTTAGGATGAGTAGCACATAAACGTAACGTTAGTTTGTAATTGATGAATTTCTTACTATCCTCGCATTTGAAACCCCGTCCAATGCACCAATAACCCTCGGTAGCCCCGTTAGAACAGCACAGGGAGGCAACTCGAATGGTCGTGTGTTAGATATCCTCGATCGAAACTGTACTGGAGTCCTTCTCGGCGATGATTTATTTATACGTGCCTTTATTCTGAATCACGTATTCAGTGAACTCTCACATCAGACACAAATGCAAAAGAAGGCAGTCGGGGTTGGTTTTGTTGTTGTTGTGAAAATAGACTAGTTCTAGTGTCACCTGTAACCTTGGTAAGAAGACTGATCGTCGAGGTATGATATAGCCGTTCAAAATGTCATTTAACCCTCCACCCCCCACCCCCCAGAAAAAAACTATAGAAATCAGTTTCACGATAAAAAGAAACACTGAAACAGTTAGTATAACAGAAGAATTATTGTAGGCTTTTTACCACACTGGATGCGTTTTGGTACAGTTTTGTTTTACCATGACTGAACATGCAGACCTTTGTATATATCGTATTGTATATAAACTTTTATATTTTGTATAGTTTTATATCAAGTGAACATTTTCACGAAGATTAATATATTGAGTGTCTTTATGTTATTGCGCTATTGAACAGCAGGATATTAGTTTTTTCATATTTTGTTTATAAATATACTTTTGATTGACCTGCAGAAAACATTGCACAATGAATGTCTGAAATCAGGTACATTCTTGTTTACTACTCTCAAATAAATATAAATAAAACAACATGGCATAAATTGTGTTTCATTATTTAAGCAGTGTGAGATAAACTTACAGTTTGGCTGTGGATACGGAAAACGCATTCCTTACATAGGGCATATAAGCCTCGGTTTTGTTGAAGCTGTTCAACAATAATAATGGAAAATAGCATACTATTAACACTATATAGCGTTTGAGTGAAGATCCTTAAAACTGTCAAAATAAATGAACCAAGAGAATCAGAATATGTTATTATACTGTGATGTAGTCTAACAATAGGAAATTCTATACAAGAACGTGGTCCGTGCATTTTTTCATATGTGTGTACTGTCAGACTCTTATAGAATATATGACAACTCATGCGTTTATTGCTACGACTTCCAATTACTAGAAAATTCAATACTGATAATGCAGTGTTGCTACAAATTACATTTTTTTAAAGTCAACAGCGCCATTCCGTTACGAAATTGTATATAATCTTGAATTTCATTTTATACAACGCTCGCATCTAGCATCTATGCTTGTAATTTGGTGTTTGAAAATATTGCAGATCGTGACTAAAGTTAATAGATTATGCATCAGGGAATTGTTTAAAACAGATTCAAAATGTTAAAATTGTACAAAATGTGTTTTTCGATTACGTATAAAGGATGCTAACAAAGATTATTTTCGAACTACTCAGTAAACGATTTGAACAGATATGTGTTGTAATGTTACACAGCAGTTTCAGATTAAATCATTTTGGAGAAATGATATAAGGGGAGTCTTAAATATGATAAAGTTTTATTATCCGCTTATAAATCATATACTGTACAAAAACAGCGGTTATAACGCCAAAAAGAGAATGCATGATATTTCCCACAAACCACATATGTCAAATATATTGAAGCAGACTCTATTCTAAAACGAATAATATATCAAGAGGTGATTCTGTAAATATTGTCAGCATGTTATAATGCCGTCACACAGTTCCTCAGTCTTATGCACAACAGTGTGTATACAATACATAGTCATGCCGCCTACCATACAATAGTTCGGTGCGTATATAATGTGTGTCACCAACATCCTAGCTTGGACACTACATGCGAATTTCCTTTGTGTACTGTCCGTTTTCAGACATGTATGTCGGCAATGTACTGTCTTTGACAGTCGGGTCGTAACCATAGTTCTCGTTGTATCGGTCATCTGTGCGATCTTGCTTCAGGCGAGGACCCCAGTCCGGCCGCGGATTGAAAGCATTCTGCAAAAATATATATAATCAAAGAATATAAAATATAGTTTAGTCGCGGTTAAATTGACATCATGTAAAAAAAGCAATTATACAAAAAGCAAACTTCACTATAAAATTTTTTTTTTTTTAAATTAAGTCATTTTAGATGAGCATAGATATTTCATTAAAAAAAACATTATTTCCTGCACTTGTGTATGTACTGGAGACATGAAAACATGCTTGTGATCATAAAGATGGAACGATAAATTTAAAAATAGCCAATGTTAATCTAAGCACTCCTGTATCACATTCATATTCATATCGTAGGTAATATTAGTGTTGATTCCCTACCCCTTTGTACGTCACCAATGCCCAGATGGCTCCCAGCACGACACAGAGAAGGGGCAGCATGGCCAGGACCCAGCCGATGCCCTCGGCCCAGGGCGGGAAGGTGTAGCCACCATAGTAGGCGGGGGCGTAGTTCACCGCAGACATCACCACGATGAACTGGGTACAAAAACCAGGCAAGGGTAATTGTTTATGGAACTGTATGTATTTCAAAAAGTTGTTACGGTGTGTAAAAGCTAACAGGTTAGTTTAGTTGTAAAACTTAGAAATACGATGTAAACTAGATCTAACATAATTTTGAGACACAACAGCATCGGCGAACATTATTCAGAGCAATGATAAAAGACACTGTCAGTTAATAGTTTAGATACCATATTTTCACTTTATTTATTTAAGAAAGCAGTAAGTCTTAAACAGTGTTAAATTGCTTTTTAAATATTGCTTATCAACAATCATTGTCGAGCAGCTAATATGAAAAGAGACCCAAAGATGGATTGTGTGACGGACACAATGTTTTGTGAACTGACCAATTGGCAAATGGCAATATGGACGGAGGAATATCCTTACACCGCTACCTATGCGATGGTGATTTTAATTTGAAATTATAATTGAACGCACTACAATGGCTGCAGGTGTGATCCCCATCCACATGGGTATGTAGTAGGCCCAGAAGACGATGTTCCTCTTGCCAAGCATCATCTCGATGTCATGCATGAACCTTCTGATGCCTAAAAGGAAACATCGCGACATTGCATTTAACAAGCTTTGTAAGATACTTTACCAACTAAAAACTATACTGCATTTCCTTTCTTAAAATCAGTTTCAATTTAAATCTTAATAGTTTTGCTTTAACTGTTCTTATATTAAATAGTTGATACTAGTATAAATAAGTCGACCAAAACAACCAACTCATATTAGAGGTAGAAATGTCGATTTGTTGCCAGAACAACATGTGTATACCGTAGACGTAGCAGATGGCGATGAGCTCGCACAATGCCAGGATCATGAGGTTGTAGGAGCCAGAATACCAGTCGAACAACGTCAGAACCAGAATTCCTCCCTGAAATACGCACAGTGTGTCCACCTTTTATGTTTAGAACATTCAGAAACATATGCTTTTAAGCTTCATCGTTTTGAAAAGGTACTAGACGTAATAAAATACTGTAGCGATCTAGCTTTCTATAAGGCGTAAGAAACATAAAAAGGCCGATTCCGTTTGTTCGTACAAGATAATAAGAAACATGTTTAACAAGAACACAGTTACCTTTGTTGTCAGGGGAATACCAAACAGAAAGCCGATGGTACAGCAGAGGAGGACAAACTTGGTTTTATGTCTCCGGAGGTGGTACGGGAAGATGTCGGTGATGCCCCCAATAACAGTCTCCATCATCACCATCTGCAATGTTTGTTTGAGGGTACAAACAGTTTTATTTATTGTTAAATATATTTTCTACTAGTAACTGGTGTGATTTAAACTAACAATTGAATGTTTGGAGCTCTTTGTTAAACATTGAATTTTGGCACATTCACCAGACATTGCTACATTTTCTCTCTATAAATTTATTCTTTTGATTGGCTGTTTTATGCGTTAGGACAGTTCATATAACAATCATTCAAAACTGTCAAATATTGTTTGCCAGTTAGGGTGTTTTTTCAAGAATGTAAAACAAAACACGTTTAAATGAAGGTTGCTTGTTTCCTAACCTGAGAGTCGAGCCCAAGGGTGAGGATCATGAAAAAGAAGAGGAAGGACCACAGCGAGGACACCGGAAGTTGTGCAAGACCCTCCGGATACGCAACGAATGCCAATCCCGGACCTAATATGTTGAAATGCATTTTATAGGGAGAACTGTCATTCACATAATTGTTTTGTAAAGTATTAGTATTCGTATTGAATCCAAAAAGACGATTTGTTCGACCTTGTTCTATAACGTGAAAAAAACATAATATTGTTAATTTCAATGTCTCTTTACAATAATTATTTATCATTATATACAAACCGCTGTCTGCAACGTCTTCGACCGCCTGGTTAGTTTTTTTCGCCATGAAGCCGAGCAGGGAGAAGATGGCGAATCCCGCGTACACGCTGGTGCCGCAGTTGATGAAGGACACGATAATGGAGTCCCGCCAGCAGTTGTTGTTAAACTTGTTGTAGCTCGACATGCACGCCAGGCCCCCAAACGCCACGCCCAGGGAGTAGAATATCTGAGTGGCGGCGTCAGACCACACCTGTTGTCGAGAAGTTGCGTTAGAATCGCCATCAATAAGTCATATTGTTAATTTATATGTTGCTGCCTTCCATTTTTATATTAATTGAGGCAAATATATACTTTCATTACTTTGCATTAAACTAGTGGCCGAACATACACGTTGAATTTTCACCTTTTGTTCTGTAAAGTGTATAGGGTTACCTTTATGTCTGTGATCCTATCAATGTCTGGGGTGATGTAGAATTTGATGCCTTCCTCCATGCCGTCTAAAGTTAGACCTCTGATTAACAGCACCGTAATGAGAACGTACGGGAACGTCGCCGTAAAGTACACAACCTGTCAAAAACGTCACATATTACGTCACAAATTGACGTATCGATAACCCGTTTGTCGGACCATTTGAAATGACGTTTGAACCGACAAATGCCGGGAAACGTCATAACTAACAAGTTGGATCAATCAAATAGCTAAATCCTTTATTTTTTCTGACTACGCGAAAGTGCAACGTTTGACGTCACGTGCTTTTCTGCATTTGTCGGAGCATCGGACGTCTTATCAAGCGTTCTGACGATACGTTAATTACGGATACAGATTAATGTCACCCATATGTGCGTTATATATAATGTGACAGATAACGTCTGCAAGTGTACATACAGATTCATGTCGCGTGAAATAAACGACTAAAAAAATTGAGAGATTGTACCATTTGAAAATATCCTAAAAGTCTTAAAAATAACTTTTTTATTATCTGAAACAATAACCAGGCAGCATAAAGCATGTACTAAAACAGCTAGAGAATAAATTCTAAACATGTTTTTTTTTAACACCAACCTTGCCAGAGGTCTTGATTCCCTTCATGAGGCAGAAGAAAACAAGAATCCAGGTCAAAAGAAGACAGATCACGTTCTTCAAGCTTACATTACCCACATTTTCAAAGCCATCCGCCTCGTGGTAACGCAACACAAAACGCCTGAAACATACGGGTTGTGGTAAGTATATTTAGATCTAGCTCTACATTAGCAATTACTATATATTAAAACATAATTAATGAACACTTTACCTGCGCAACACACGTCTTTCGCGTTTCATCATCACATGTTTTCACAAATTTATTTTATAATTTGGAGAGTCAGTGATTTAACCATCTATCTACATGTAGATGGGTGTTTAGTTGACCAAGAACAAAATGAAGCAAAATTCCGTCATTGTGGCATTGACCTTAAGAATTGGCATCATTTTGTCTGTTTTGTAATTATAGCAATATCACTGAGTACAAACAAAGCGTCACAAGTTGCAGTTCTCAACGAAGACACGTGATCCTCATCATGAAATTGATTTTGACTTTGATAAGAAACATAAAATTATACTCGTACATTAAAAGGTCTGTGTTGCTCTACGAAGACCACTCTTAATGTACATGTTTCTCATCGAAGTCATATTCAATTTGAGAATGTCAGGATGAGGATCACGCTGTTTACATATGTTTTCGTTAAGTAACAACTACATGTCTTCGTTGAGAACCACAACCTGTGACGCTTTGTTGGTACCCAGTGAATATAATTTGAAAGTTTGATAAAGAAATAATAAGAAATGGAAATGTTATAGCCAACGTTTTTGTGACGGACCGACGGACGGAACAACGGACGGACCCACAGACAGACTGGCGGACAGGCAGACGGAAATTGCGATCATTATGTATCGCCTTTTTTCGAAAGGACTTGTGTGCCACGAAGATTCGTCTTCAATGTACGCTGTTTCAATCATACAACAAATGCCAATGTCGGCTTCATTTTCCATCATAGTTCTAATATATTGTTTTGCAAGACAAAGTAGATGAACGATTAACAAAATAGATCTATTTATTACATGTTGACACATAACAAAGAGCGTCGACAAAGGAGGTCCTTGCGTACCCAAAACATTAATGTCATTAACTATGTGTGTTGTAACAAAATACCGTCCTACATCAACACCTGTAGTTTGTTTATAAATAAGTATTTAGGAATTTTATACTCTGGACATCAAGTGCATTGAAATGTGAAGAAGCCCTAGTCACCCATTCTTTGTGAGACATGGCATATCTTTAATCTCATTGTAAACGACTCTTTTTGTACTTACGTGTCATTTATACTGCCAGGCAAGGTTTTAAAATGCTGTTTAAAGATTTTAAACCATCTATTTAACTTTTTATTACTTGAAAAGACATCGAATTCCTTGCTGATATGAGACAACCAACTGCAATTACATGCTTAAGATACAAGACACACTAATTTGAACTCGGGGGTTTTGAGACTCGTGGATAATTCATACTTTATCATGACTTGCTTTATGCCCATGTTTGAAAGACAAAAAGGGGGTTCATCACAACCCACTCGATGTGAAACAGCCACGGAATGGTACGTATGTTTTAAATGACAACATTACTAGCGCATGAGCGAGACTCTAATCAAAACTTACAATCCATGATCCATGGGGAAAAAAGTAATATCTGCATATAAGGAACCCGCTAATAAGGAACTTCCGATTATAAGGAACTGATTTTTATTCCCCAATCTTTAGCAATGAACTAGTTTATTATACGTTTATAAGAAACCCCGGTTATAAAGAACACATTGTCATGGTCCCGATAAGTTCTGTATAAGCGGATTTTACTGTATTAAATAAAATCGATGAACCACTTACGTCCAGTATTGTTCACTTGACGATTCAAAGTCAATCTCACATTCACTGAAGTTCTTGTAGAATGCCCCGGCTGCATTGGTGATGTTGTTGTATCCTAGGTCATTCAGCCAGCTTCCGTCAGAAATGTTACCGTCTTTAATGAAGCGATCTAGTGTTTCATTCACACAAGACTTGTCAGTCAACTCTGCAAGCATATTAACAGCGTCCATCTACATGTAGAATTCATTCATTTAGATGACAATCCTGCAAACAAATGCCTTTGGCCAATATCAAAAATGCCTCTTCCAAAGACCCTTTGGAAGGTTGACGTATGTCAGTCGAACTAAACGATGTGCAGTGTAGAACAATGGTTAATTAATGCGTGTTTTATATTTTGCAAATGAATAGGTTGGTTCAAACTTTAACTAATGTCTAAGAAGAGGATGATATTCTTGTATTTTTTTCGCACAGACGTTTTTGTCATTAGATACCAAACACTTTTAGTACTTTTAATATGCTCTTGAAAACGATGCCCGCTCCTTAGTGACTATATTTTTATAGTTTTTAAATATAAATAATAAGACAATCTTAACACTGAAGCGAGGGGAGTATTTATTAATGATGTTGCAGTATAAGGGGGTGAGGTAAAGAGCTCCGATGAAATTCTACTGTACCATATTATTGTATGAACATCATTATAGTGTGAACAATATTGAGACCATAGGTTGAGTGCAGACATGTATTATAACGCAAACATCTGGACTAAAAAAATTCATTAAAAAGGCAAAATACCGGAGGTTGTCTATTTAAGATATCTGTTTTATTCATGAAAAAGTGACATACAATGCATTTTCAAACGAACGCTCAAAGAGCACACTTACCATACCAGGCGGCAACCTTGACGGTGTCGTTAGGCATGCTGCTGAAGTCTGGGTACGGCTGGTCCCTGCAGGCCGGTGTGTTCCAGGATTTGTCACACCCCTTCCAGGGCACCTCCCCGTCAAGGTTGACGAACGAGACGAGCATGTAGTAGATGGCGTACATGATGATCACGTTGTAGTAGATGCAGACGAGACCACTGACCACCACCATGCCCCAGCCGACACCTTGCAGATGGCGAGAGGACAACTTATGTGCGTGCTAATGCGAGTAGAAAATATCACACAAGTCGCGTGGTTAACCCAACAGTCTTTACCCAAACCGTAAAAATAATATCTTGCATTTGGTCCCCTAAATGTCTATAAATGATTGAAAACGTGAAAATGGCAGTACAAAAATCTTCGCAAGGATTTTGTGGTGTCCCTTAGGGTTTAAAGCATTACAATTACGGCATAATTGTCACCACTTTACATGTACCATCGGTACTAGTTGCACGGAAATCGGCAATGGTTCTCAGGAAAAGTAAGACAGTTTAAGATAACCTCACTACCAAAAGATGACCTTATCATGGTTGAAAACAAAATAAATCATCAACCCGTCATATAAACTTACACGCGTTTGTTAGTAGAATATGTTGATCAAAACAGATGAAAATTCTGAATAAACATTTATATGAAATTAGTAGGGGTCGCATTTTCAAAAACTGGGAAGAAAATGCGTCGATGATTATTTAGGTGCTGTAATTGATTTAGCTTAGTGATCAATATTTGTATATTGATAATATTTTGTTACAACAAACGGCTTACCATAGAAGAGCGGGTTGACCTTCCAGATGGTGATAGGTCCCTCGGAGCAGAACTGACCGAGGGAGAGCTCGAAGAAGAACAAGGGCAGACCAGCAATCACCAACATTATCAGGTAGGGAATGAGGAACGCCCCTGCAGCCACACGTGCATGCGTTTGTTATCAGTTGATCAACTTACTAGCAATTTATTAATGTGGTAATGCAATTTACATGTTTTACAATTAGAAGAAAGTAAAAAGAAGCATAAAAGTAATGTTTTATTGATTTTCATTCGCATTCGTTTTGGAATACATACTATGTTAAATGGGTTAAAACGTAAGTGGTGCAATTATTTAGTACTTTAAATAAGTTTGTGCGAATTGTTGCACTTAGTTCTATGATTTGTTTGAATATTTGGTTAAATACTTGTAATAAAACTTAAAACGAACAGCAAACATGTTTGTCGTTGAGAGGCCGAGATATAATCAAGATTGTATCAGTTGATATAGATTTTATGTCGGACCCTTCTCTCATAACCTTCACGGTTTAGATTATATAGCAATTCAGACACGCGTGTATGGTTTAATGTTGTTAAGCATTACAGCCTCATACAAACCATGTCTCAATAGCTATTGTTAGCGTGTTTTCTAACCTAGAAAGAAGCTTCTTTAACATCTCTTTACTGTTAACAACAAGGGGAATTCGAAAAGTAGATTCAAGCGTGAAGTATGGTTGCTTTGGGTTATGTTTCGTGTGTTTTAATATACACATTTAACACGAAATGCGTGTAATTTTGTAAATAGAATTATGTTCTACAGAAGTTGTGTGTTTAGAAGAGCATCGAGTTCCATAATTTCCACGTTTGATCAAAAATATGTTTGTCAATTAAATCGTCAAATAAAAACAAAATGCTTATATACTACTCAAAATTTGCTAAGGATCACTTTTTCTAC
>Ga0224511_10002074_pt1 | contig 13075 bp, 4 predicted proteins | sample SF_May12_sed_USG_2_FD_169988 | JGI IMG/M metagenome (GOLD analysis project Ga0224511, IMG submission 169988) | Sediment microbial communities from San Francisco Bay, California, United States - SF_May12_sed_USGS_8_1 | ecosystem: Environmental > Aquatic > Marine > Sediment | place: USA...
CCCAAATCCTAGCGAGGGCGGGCGCTTGATGTTCCCATGTAATGTGTTATTTTAACTTGCAAATGTTATAGATTATAACACTTTCTTTTTACACATGTATAGTGTCCTGCCAGAAAATTCCTTGGTCATATTGAAAAATGGTGTCAAACATTGAAGTTTTACAATAGTATAAAGTCGGTAATGATTTAGGCAACCCTAACCTTCACATCACGCGGTACTTGGAATAACCCGGATAAAGGAATACCGTAATATCTATTTAAAGAAGGTATATCCCGATGGCAGAAACGCAAATTGTCTGTTTTCTAAGCAAAACAGTGAACATATGTGGGTTTAAACCGATATTTTTATTTAAATCAACTATGATATGTATATGAAGAGATATTTTAGCATATTTGCATAATTCATGATTTTCTAGTAAAATCTGGAGGACAGGGGCTTTAATGTCTGTTGTGTCTTCGTATACTCCGTGTTTTGTGATGTTCTGTGGGGATTTGTACGGGCCATTTTGTCATGGTGCCCATAAACTTGACTTGTCCACACTTTTTACAACATTTTTTCTTTGAACATCTCTTCTATTCATTTTCTATTGCGTGTGCATGTATCCATGATTTAATTCACCCACGAAATGGAAGTAACACAAAGTAAGACAAAAACGATCTGTATTTGCAACCATTGGCGTTCATGCCTTAACGTTATATATTGACATTTTACGTTAGCATGTGTTTAGCCGTATTGCAGTAGGTCCCAAAAATAAGATATCAATTACACTGTCATGCCCAATCCAAGTTGTGACCATGTGATATGACAAATGTTTAACGTCGTCGTCAGTGACACCAATGTGAATGCCACAGTCCCATCTAAACAAATTATGTCTATATGTTGTGTATTTGTATTGTTACATAAGTGATAAAAATAATTATAGGTTATAACACGGCTATGGTATGCCAAGGGCCCGTATTGGCACACCTTTGGCAGTATAGGCCCGATGGCTTTAGCCCGAGGGACAATGCCTCCGAAGGTGTGCCAATACGGGCCCGCGGCATACCATAGCCGTTTTGTAACCTTTTTATTACATATATTCGGTGGAATCAAATACTCTTAAACTAAAATTGCTCAAACTGAAAGGGAGATAATAAATACTTTTCGTAAGAAGTCGTAGAGTCTAGTATACGTTTTATTTTCTTTGGGTTCTTATACCCGCCAAATGACGCCAATGTGATGACGTCATTTAAAGATTTGTTTACAAACAAACTGATGAGAAGGTAATGTAATGGATGAATGTTAAATTTATCTGTAATAGTTGCATCTTTGTTTGCATTTCCGGTAATGTTGCAAACTTATTTTCCACATTTTTAAAGATAGAAAGATTTTGAATATAACAATAGTAAGTACATGTAAATAGTACCTAAAACTGATAACATCATAGTTCTTGATATTTCAGAAGTGCAAAAAAATCAAAGTTGAAAATGGCATGTCCGCGGGAAAAATGGAAAACCCCGCGGCCAAATAGTATATTTTAAATTTTTTCTTTGTGAGATTGTTATTTGAATGTGAACTGCTTATAAAAAGTCGTTAACATCGTCATCGGCGCGTGAATTCGATCGTGTGCCAATACGGCCGTATTGGCCCTCCCCGAAGTAGAAACCCCGTATTTGGCACACCATTTTGATATGCCCGGCATTTGAAAACCCGTTTTCGTTTTTATTCAACGTCAATTTGTTACTATTTATAGTAAGGTATGTAATAATACAGAGTAATATTTAAGTTTTGATTAGTTACGCGTGAAAAACTGCGTTATTGCGTTATTTGGTAGAAATCACCGCGTCAATGTATTGTTTAAATAACATAAATGACATATTATATCAATAATGGATGCAATGCTCATCACTTCAAACATTCTGGTCACGCATCAAAACATGACTATACAAATGTGAAATACAAAACGAAATTCGAAATAATAAGATTTTAGTTATTGGCTCTGGTTATTTACCCAGAATATTTTCACATGAACATACTCCTTACATAAGTTTTTTTCTGATATAAATCATATTGTGTATCGAGGGCTTGGTGCAAAACTATTGTAACTACCTCCTTTTATTTAATAAGTTACAATAGTTTTGCACCAAGCCCTCGGTATGTAATAACTGAACTTTATGTATCATCTATTTAAACCTGACTTTGTATTAATCCGTCACTACTTTGAATGAAAACAGAAAAAATAATATTTTATACTTTTACCCGCTTCATCTGATTACACTATTTGTTGTTTACATGATCAATAGTTTACTCTGAAAAAAATGATATGTCTGTATCGTAATACCCTTTGAATCGGTAAAAATGCAATATATTAAGTATACTAAATGTATTAACATTGCAAAATAAATTACATATTTTTTTGACAAATACAAATGTAAAGTGTTTTGGAAAAAAGTAAAACACAACAACAACAAAACAGAAAATCAAACATAAAAGTCCTTGTCATAGCCGAAAATCGAACCCACAATCTCTCGTAGTACAGGCGGATGCTTTTTCTTTCGACCACGAGTGAACTGAAAATATTGATTGCTGTCAAGCTATTTCATCGTATGAACGCAATGGTTTGAAACGTAAACAAACAAAGACAGACAGACAGAATAGTTTATTGTCTTAAACTATACAGTTTCTTGACACACATATTTTTTGTTCAAACATTCATTATATACAATGTCGACGTGATTAATGACATGAAAGAAAAAATAGAGGAAGAAAATTCTATTAAATAAGTAGTAAACTACATATAAACATTCAAGTTTATTACATGATAAATATATAGAAGGAACAAAGCCACACATTTTCAACACATGTACCTGTAATACTTTAACATGCATCATGATGGATAACTACATTATGCAGTTTCTTATATTTACGGGAGTAGGTTTTACTCCTTAAATATGGTAAAATGTAAGATGTAAGCAATTCTTACCAAAAGATACAGGAATAACATCTTTAAATGTTTATGTAAATTATATTTGACATGTACCGGGTATGTATATTTGTTTACAAATAAATGAATCAAATAAAAAATGAGTGTTTTATACATATCATGCAATAATCTGAACTGGAAGTTCCGTTTAAATCATTTTTACGGATAATTTCAAGAAATGTTTTATAGCGCAACGTTCTTCCAGACCTTCCCCCAAAGCTGCAGCAGTAGGATGTTACATGTAGGTACACAGCTAACTGTATCAATGTTTGTGATCTTTTAAGCAGGTAAAGCAACTAACGGTTTTAATGATGATTGCTGTCATTCAACTGACAATGTCCTCGACAACAGTATCGTCATCGACCCAACCCACAACAGAACAGACAACAATTACTGCGATCCCAGAACTAGAAGCAGAACCTAACGACTCAACGTTAACATCAACTGTAACAACGCAATCGTCCCAACCAACGCCAACAAGTAATAGCTCTTTATTTCCGTAAAATTAGTATTTAATATAAAACGAATTACTTTTTAACACTTTCAGTGGAAGAAATGGTAATACAGAAATGCTTAAAACTTCAAAGCAAATATAATGACATTTTAAGATAAATAATTATATTATGTGATCAATTTGACCGTGTACTCATTAATAATCCTATTAGTTTCGTTCGTTTGTACATGATTGTACAGTTTGGGTTTCCCCTTTGTAAATGAATAATATGTTAATTTTCAAAATAGCACATAAACGGTTACTGTAGTGGTATTAAATTATAAAATTGACAAAATCAACAGGAAACAAAATATATTAAAAAGTCTTGTTTCGGCCGGACTCGAATCCACGTCATCATGATTCACAGCCCTCAATGCTTAACATTGATCCAATTCACACACTATTCTCAGTGAAAAACAAGTTAAAATAAAGTTGTTCCAATTGTTTGACCGCTTTATCAGTATTTAAAGATAACAAATACTACCAAAGAATATTGAATGCAAGGTCAGTGCAAGGCCAAAGTAATAATACAATTGGTAACTATTGATAAATTGAGTTACTTGAACCCTATGTACAACTCGAAACTTATAGAAGCATGTGCTTCATATTTTGTTCACATACGACTACACGTATACTAGATTTAATAATTGTTTTCTAATGTCATTATTAACATTTTGCAACTGTCTATTTTCTTTTGTTTTAGGCGTTGCGTTTAACCAAACATGTGCTACAACTCTGTCAGTAAAACCATGTACCACCGTCGGAGCTGTGTGCATGAATGACACCGGGAGATGTCAATGTAAACAGAGTTTACCTTTTTTTGATGGAACCGCTTGCGTTAAAGGTATCTCCACTTAACAAGTATACCTCATTTATTTTATGATTTTATGTATCTTTTACAGATGCAATGTCTCTATCGTTATACATTTATAAGAGGTCACACATTTTGCAGTAAGATAAGTACAACATATCACTGCAACAAGGAATCACATGATTAAATAGTTTTTGGACCAAACAAAAGTAAAAACACAACAACAAAACAAAACAGCGAACATCCATGTCTGACCTGTGCATCGAACACGGGACCTCTAGCACCGAAGTCCCAGTCCGATACGTAAGCCTCACCGGCCACCGAGCCACAAATTGTTTCGATCGTTTCACATTCTCTGCGTTGCAAACGCTATGTCGTATACCGCATTGTGTGTGAGTGCGCGTTATTTGTTCTCCACTACATATGGAATGTGACCGAGACCTTCAAATTGTGAATTTTCGCATAAACAAAGCAAATTTTGTAGATCTTTGATTATAAAAATATGCTTCAAAGATTGTGATAGAAATAAACTAAACAAAACAAGAAATAAATACATTTAAACTGTCATAAGAAACATGAATTTGAGGAAAATAAATTAATTTAAATGGGCAATAAGTTTTAATTTATTATCGTTTTAAAACTATACACTGGGTGATTTTCAATGTGAAATGAATAAAATATATTGTCTAACGTTGGAAATGTGACCTAATTTCGGACCCATTAATATCTTTGTTTGCCTAAATGTTGGGCAGCGCTTCATTGGCATTTTCTAATTATTAATTCTAATTTCTTTCCCTGCGACAAATCACTCCTATGCCTTACATTAGTACGTTATTTTACACAAGCAGACACATGCGAAATATGCAGGAAATGTGTGATATATTTTAGGATTGGATTTGTTAAAAGATGGCTGAAATTTAAAAATGATAAATTGTGGGCTTGATATGCTGATAAAACAAAAGTATACATGTATGGTAATGTTACTATGTCTTATTATTCGTGAATAGCAATTGTTTCGCTACTGGTCTAAAACAAATACGACAATGAGATATATAAGCTAAACGTTTTTCAACCGAGTATTGCCTTTTTCTCCCTCACTCTTTTCGGCAACATCTTCTTGTTATAATTGCTGGGATTCTCGATTGAAGTTTTATAAAACAATTGTGCTATTTGTGGCCATTCCCATCGGAGGGTCTCAATGCAAATCGTTTGACCAATCAACTTTTTAATAATGTTAGTATAATTATACCCACACAAACAAAGTCGGTCCGCCGTAAAGAGGTGGTTTCTCTACATATATACATTCTTGCAAGTCTGTACAGCAAATGACTACCCAATGCTTTATGCGATTGAGATAAAACTTATATTTGTCAACTGCAAGAAATGTAGATAGGCCAACCACATTTGACATATCGACATCCCGCCCAAAATGGCGTCTTGACGGACCAGCTTTGTCGGGCTATCTTTTGTATTTACTTGTCAATCATACATATGCAAGTCGCTATCACCATCGCCTAGTCCGATAATTGGTCAGCAATATTATAATGAAGCAATATGGCTTTCATATTATAATAAGTATTACGGCAAGCGATGCGTAAATCATGAAGACCAGGACAGGAGGGCGGGCTGTCGATAGGTCATTTGTCGTATAGATTGATTCAAACATTGAGCCCCCTTGAGCATGGCCATAATAGTATCTGCCCATACTATACAATGTCAGAATGTTAAGCGGCGAACATCTATTACATTTCTTACGCGATTAGGATAAAACCCAACTTGTTTCAACTACATGAAACGTAGATAGGCAATATCTGCCAATATACCACTTTACAAACTTGTGCAGCAAAACTCTTACACATTTCTTATGCGATTGGGATAGATCTTGAAATATGTAAACGCCATGAAGGGTAGATATGCACGCCCTCATGTTCGTGCTGCTTGATTTAAGTATTAAAGAGTTATATCTCATTGACCATAGCAATGGCAATAGTTTTTGTCTATATACCATATTTCAAGTGTATGCAGCAAACTACCTCCATCTTTCTTATAAATAAATTTTGGTACTCTGTGATAAAGCTCTTGATTCCAATACCGGTTTTAAGGAGAGCACCTGTCAGATACACTTATTCTTCATTTTCAGATTTTGATTTACATGGCAACATTACATGTACCAGAACGAACGCTTCTTTTGCTATTGAATTAAATTGCACACTACCTACGTTCGTGGGAAGGGTCACTATTCAATACAATGTCACAGCTTACAACTTTACACAGAATGGGAGCAAGGACGTAAAAGATTCCAATTTCCAGATTCAAATTGAAGAACTTGATCCAGGCCGGCAATATGACATATCTATTGTCGCTAGGAAGGGCGGATTTCCTAGCAAACAGTCCACTATCGTAAAGGCTTTTACACGTGCGTACACATACTTTTTCATCTGAACTCGAACTTAACTTAAAGATTTTATGTAACAAATACGTACATTGTTTTAAAAGCAAAAACAGAAACTTGTATACATTTTTAACTTGCATGATAGATGATCTTATACCAGTAGCGTTGCAGAAGTTCACAAACACCGATTAGATATGTAAATCTATCTCATTTTAAATAATATAGTTTTATCTAATGTACCAAGTACGGGGTTTTCAATCATAAAAAATGTTCTTTACTATGATTAAAAAATGCCATTTAAATGATTTAGCTTTAAAATAGAAAAGGAATTTTAAATGATGCCGCAAACGAAACAACGTGATCATTGTTCAGCTTTACATGTTTTTGAATGTATTTTTTAAAATGCGACCATTTGACCTTACAGCAACAAAAATGTTGAGTTTGGTTTTTGGGAGAGTCTTACATTACCTTATGTTAATATATTATTATAGATGTAATAAGGGAATTAAAATATAATTATGCCTCCGAAGGTGTGCCAATACGGGCCCGCGGCATACCATAGCCGTGTTGTAACCTTTTTATAACATATCTTCGGAGAATTTCAAACAACAAATAAAAACACGCTAAAACTGAAAAGGGAGGTAATAAATACTTTTTGTAAAAGGTCGTAATTTTTTTTTCTTTGGGTTCTTATACCTGCCAAATGACGGCACATATGATAACGTCAATTTAATATTTGTTTACAAACAAACTGTTGAGAAGAAAATGTTGTGGATACATGTTACATTTATATGTAATAATTGCACCTTTGTGGATTTTGTTTCTGATTTTAAATACAAGTAGTTGATAAGAAGGTATGTTTCTAAGTTTATTTTTATTTTATTTCGTTATGAGATTGTTATTTGAATGTGAACCGCTTATAAACAGTTGTTAACATCGTCGCGTGAAATCAATCGTGTGCCAATCCGGCCCTTCCGGAAGTAGAAAACCCGTGTTTGGCACATCATTTTTATATGCCCGGTATTTGAAATCCCGTATTAATGTTTATTTGTCGTAAATGTGTTTCTATTATAGTAAGGTATGTAATAAAAACTACTACATCAACGTGTGCTATATAATTTGGATTTACAATACACGTGTTTTGCAATATTTGCAATTTTTCTAGTGCCTCAAAAGCCATCAGTCACCAGCATCATCATCAAAAACGTCACTTACTCCGGGTTTACGATTAAATTTGAGAAAGATGATAACATGTATTTTTACCACTGGACGGCACGGGTGCTTAACAGGACAGGAGACGTAGTATTTTCCTACACAGCTCCAAACAATACCAACCATATCACGATCTCTGACAACGTTACTTCTGCAACAACATACACTGTACAAGTGCGCACAGAGGTCCCATTGTACGCCAGCGACTGGGTCAACAGAACGACTGACACAAGTTTGTTTATTATAATTATTATTATCATCTCATCATCATCATCATCATCCTCATCCTCATCCTCATCATCATCATCATCATCATCATCATCATCATCATCTTCATTATCATTATTAGTAGTAGTAGTATTTTTATTATTATTATTATTATTATTATTATTATTATTATTATTATTATTATTATTATTATTTTATCATAGTAGATCTACTGATTACTTTTTCAGTAAACATAACAATAAATAGTTGTTATATTAAATACTATAATAACACACGTTTTTCTTTTTGTTTTGAATAGGGCCTTCTACTCCAACAATTGCTACCATTAAAATTGGAACAGTTACTTCCACCAGTTTTTCAATAGATATTGAAAAGACTCAAGAAAATATTACCGACTATAAAGTCGAGATGACTGGTAACACGACAGAGAGTGTGAGTTTTAGTAAGTGCGAGGAACCAAGTACGTCGTGTACGTTTAAACGCAATGTTTCAAACAGAGTTGAGGTCGCAAATTTGAAGCCAGGAACGTACTATTCGATTTCATTTTTTACATTGTATGGTGACTTGAAAAGCCTTAACCCTCAAATACTCTCAACATACACAAGTAAGAGGTTATCTTTCAATGTTTTTCACCAAGTTACATGGCAGAGTAAATTAAGACATTATTTGTCCTCCTTTTTATTATTTGAAATACATGTACATAAGTTAAGCAGAACACTAAATTGTAAACATATGCAATTTTATGTAATCTATAAAGGTGTAAGCAGTGGGCTTGTGTTTATTGACCATTAATTTACAAGCATGTTCATTTATTTCAGGACCGTCAAGACCGACAGCAACATTACTAGTTAATTCTACCAAAGAAACACATTTCCGTATGAACGTGAGCGCAGCAGACACCAATTTTAACATTTTTTTCATCATCTACTGTCCACAAAATAACCTAGCTACTTGCGCAAACCGAACAGTGAAAAAATCTGAAAACGGCCTAAATACCATGGTGGAATTAATAAACTTGACAGCGGCAACATTCTATAATGTGTCGGTTTACACAATGCTATTCGATAATGTTTCGAGTACACCGGCCATCATTAGTGGTCGCACAGGTTAGTAATAACAGTTTTTCGTGTTTAGGTTGTCTAGGTTTTAGAAATGCTCAAATGGCAAGAGGGTGTCATTCAACAGGGTGGTGAATCGAAACCTTGGCTATTCACCCCAAACGTATACAAAAAAAAACACCACTTTAGAATTCTTTATGTATATATTTTTTTATTTTCTCTGGTCATTGAAAAAAATGCAAAAACTTACTTGACTATAACACACCACCAGTGTCTCTGTTTCAAAAGATATATAAGTCATATAGATCAACTTGAGTTATCCCGTAGATTCAATTTGAAGGGACAAAGAATTGGGTCAGTTTGGGCGGAATAAGCAGTGCTCAAATTATAGTTTATGGAAGACTTTTATATAAAAAGCCATTTACGTAATAAATTTGCAAAACGTATAGAACATGCATGTAGTCTTGTAGCAACTTCCCCCTCTACCAGAAACGGAATTGGCTATTAATATGACATTCTTAAACAATCTAATATGAACACTGCCCATTCTAAATTCTCAGAATTGACCCGATTCTTCCCCTTTTCGGAATTATTGTCCAGAATGACTAATCAAAATTACAATTTTTTGCATTCATTTTCAATTGCAAGACAAAAAGCAAAACAATACCTCAGGCGGATTATGTTTACGTTTGGGGTGAATGGACTAGGTTTTGATTCTCTATCCTATTCAAAACAGTTATTTTAAAATTAATTTCAGTACAGTATGTAGAAAGACATTTCCATAATGTTTTTATTATATTTAGAGTTCCGTTCTACCGCGTGAAATCCATTGTTTTGAATAATACGTGGTTATTTAGCAATTATTTTATGTTGTATTACTAAGGAATGGTACATTTGAGGTGACATAACAATATTTACTTTTTCAATATGAATACTAGATTTTAAACATAAAACTGACTTTTTGGGCTGCTTTGGGTATTTACATGTAGATCTGGCTGCCCTTCTTAACAGCAACTTATCGACTTATATCGAGTATTATTGAAACTGCAATAACCTTTTCATAACTGAATAATTTTGATAGTAAAATTATTGAAATTTTACAGGTTTACATGTTAAAAAGGTACTTTGAAACTGTTTATTTCAGTTTTAAAATGTCCATATAATTATTGTGTTAAATCGGATAATATAACTAAAACAGTTACCTAATTTCAAGAGACAATCAGAGCACAGGAAACATTTTAATACATTACCGATTTGTTTTATTGAATCATAACTAGCTTAATTTCCAGTAAGTGAGATCATTATAGGGTCAGTCACGTGGTAATCATGGGTGTCTGAGGAATGCAATCGCCCTATCTAACAGTGATATACACATTTTGCGCCTTGAGCTTTCAACTCTCATCATACTTGTCGCAGATGAGGACTATGAACGAACAAAGCGTTGTCAACTAAAAAGTTTGAAAGTTTGTTTCCCCAATTAATCGGAACAACAAATAAAGAATTTGTTTTAGTTAAATATAACATTTTATCCATTTAGAATTAAAATACAAATTGAAGAGATGTTTAGGTCAAGTTTAAGTAAAACACAACACTGCTATTTAAATATATATAAATGTGTGTCTATTAAAATTGTACAGGGAAGTTTTTTCCTTTATTTACCTCCCCTTAATATGATTTACATTTAAACCGTTGAATCTTGTTCCAAACATACAAATAGAAATTGGTAAAACGTTGTCAGGTAATTCATTTAAAAACGTCATTATCTTTAAAGATATTAGGTTTATGGTACTTTATATGTGTGTTCAATAAAACCGAGGCAGCTATTTTCCCACGCATGCTATGCTTCCTAAGCGCTTTCTATTGCACAAGTTTAATTTAACTTACTACAGCTGGTGTTTAGTGCATGTGTGGAGGCTGTAAAATGTCGCCCTGTAATTCAACATTTTGTAGTTATATTTGTCCACAGGGATCATGGATTGTATGTTGTTTACATTTGAAGATAGAGTTCTGCTCATGCGCTAGGGCTTCAGTAATGTGGCAGCTTTAATTACCAGCGATGAACAGCTTCAATAAAACCTATGCTGCTGTTTTCCCATTCGGGCTATGCTTCCTGGGGGCTTTCCCTTTCATCAGTATAACTTATTCACAATTTGTTATCCTTAAAATGATATGATAGAAATCCACTGAGAGTAGGCAAGTGAATTGCAAGCCGATTAAAGATGCTAGTTCTGTATCTTTTTTTTCCCTTATAATCGGTCACAAATCTTGCAATATGTTAAGTATACTAAATAAATTAACACTGCAAAAGAAATTGCACAATTTTGTGACACGTTATGTGTTTTTGGATAAAACAGTAAAAACACAACAAAAATCAAATATAAAAACCTTTGCCAGAGCCGTGTATTGAACCATGGACCTCTCGCACCAAAGCGGATCATGCGTTACCGCTGCACCACCGAGTAAACTGAGAATACCGATTGTTGTCAATCTAATTAACTGTTTCAACGCAATGGGTCGAAACGTAAATAAACAAAGCCGAACTTGCGGGTCAACATTAAAAAAATCTGTATTTTTTACATGCATCGATTACTATATTTGGGAGTTTCTCATATTTATGGGAGGAGGTTTAACTGATTAAATAATTATGGTTAAATGTCAGATATAAACAATTACTACCTAAAACATACAGGCGTAGCATAAAAAAGTTGCGCTTGTCATCGCTCGCTTACATTTATTTTTAAAATCGTAATATGTGATCTATAACCTATACTTAATATGCAATATTTTAATAGAACTTCCACATGCACATTGCAATCTGCTTATAACCTTATATATTTGTTTCAGCTCCTTCAGCACCGAATGTAACGCAGGTTGATGCTAAAACAGATTATGTAACAATTAATGTCAGCGGAAATGATAACAAAGTATTTGATACATATTGTGTACAAATCGACGGTATGAAAAATAGTTCGTCAAGTTTCAACAAGAGTTTTCGCCTTCTAAACATAACAGGACTGATAGCGGGAACAAAATATACGTTTCACGTGTGCACGGTTTATCAAGGCTTACTTAGTGAACATTGTACAACAAAGCAATCTTTTACAAGTAAGACCAATATGATCAATTAATCATACATCTTTGTTACATCTTTGTGTCATAAACACGTACATTGTAAACATTGTGTCAACTTCTGTGCAATCGCATTTCCAAAAGGAACAAAACACCGATACAGTGTATATTTCAAATATTATAGTTTAAGTAATGTACCAAGTACGGAGTTGTCATTTATAAAAGAATGTTGCTTACTAGGATGCATGAAACAACACAATAGTTTATGAAATAATGTCATTTAGCTGTAACATATAACTAGGAGTGTTTAATGATTATGCAAACGTAACAACGTGATCATTGGTCTTTAAATTAATGTTAATGAATGTATTTTTTAAAATACCTACATTTGATCTTACTGCAACAAAAATGTTGGGTTTGGTTTCTTGGTAGAGTCTTATATCACAGTATGTTACTAAGCTATTACAGTTATGAATAGAGACTTTAAATTAATCTAAATTGTGAACTACATTAGTGTGTGTAATGTGCTTTGGATTTACAATACACGTGTTTTGCAATATTTGCATTTTTTCTAGTTCCTCAAAAGCCATCAGTCGAGAGCATAAACATAACAAACGTCACTGACTCCGGGTTTGCAATTAAATTTGAAAAAAATGAGAACATGCATTTCCTCCATTGGACGGCACGGGTGCTGAACAGGACAGGAGATGAAGTGTTTTCATACACAGCTCCAAACGATACCAACCATATCACAGTCTCCGGCAACGTTACTTCTGCAACAACGTACACAGTACAAGTGCGAACGGAGGTCCCATCACATGCCAGCGACTGGGTCACAACTGAAGCTGAC
>Ga0224511_10002075_pt1 | contig 13072 bp, 12 predicted proteins | sample SF_May12_sed_USG_2_FD_169988 | JGI IMG/M metagenome (GOLD analysis project Ga0224511, IMG submission 169988) | Sediment microbial communities from San Francisco Bay, California, United States - SF_May12_sed_USGS_8_1 | ecosystem: Environmental > Aquatic > Marine > Sediment | place: USA...
TGCTGGCTACTAGCTCAAAAGCAATGTTTGACGTAGCATGGTTTCCCACATTTGTCGGAGCATCGGCCATCATTTCAAACTTTCTGTTGATACATTATTTGCGTATTTCCTTTCCACATTTACAATGTACTTTGTTTATCCAAGTACAATTACATAAATGATGTTCAGGTTGTTTTTGTTACACCATCTCCTGTTTGTTGTAGGCGGATGTTTGCCATGCCTACCAGATTCTGCACGCCCACGGGATCCCGGACGAGCGCATCATCGTTATGATGTATGATGACATCGCCAACAGCAAGGAGTAAGTCACATGCGGGTCATGTATTTGTGATTTAACAATACTGTGCAATCATTTAATTTCATGGGCATGCAATTTCTGTGTTTGACTATGTTGGACATGTTGTGGACACTTGAATTCGTGGATTTCAAATTATACGCAATATTACTAAAATGAATATAAAAATAAGACGTTGGGATCTCAAATTCATTGATTGTCCTACCCTTGAACAGAGACCTATTTACAATTGTATATAAGTCTCTGCCTTGAAATATTCTAAATTAAATGTCAAATGAATAAAAATGATTTCACAGTAATTCAGTTTTTGTTCTAAACTCTTCTTTGGGATAGCAATAGGATTAAATCTAACTGAACTAGCTGACATTAAAATTGCTTGGTAAGTTGTTTAAAAATTAAATCATAAAAAATAGATACATAAAATATTAAATATATCATAGAATCTACTAGTAACACAGTCATGCTGTTTAGATGTACAAATGTATTATCTAGAAAGGTAGGTAATAACTGTTATAACAAATGAAAATTTTATGATGAGTTAAAAATGTTTTACTTAGGGACTATGATAAATTCTAGTAAATGTTGTGTTTCAGAAATCCAGTTAAGGGCAACATCATCAACGAGCCTAACGGCCCAAATGTGTACGAGGGCGTTCTCAAGGATTACACTGGCTTTGTACGTAATTAAAAATAAAATTGTTTTGGATGAATGCTTGTAAAAATGTGGAATGTTAAAAATAAAAAACTGTTAAAAATCGGTAAATAAAAAACATTTAGAGCCAATGCATAAGACATTGTCTCTTAAAATGTGTGGGTTTTACAGTTGCTACTCGGAAGCTGCTGCTATTTTTAACAAAGTACACTACACATACATTTCCCTTAGTATCTTTTGATCAGAAGATAAGGGATTGGAAAAAAATATGAACGCAATTTATATGGATTTTAAAGTTTAACTAAAATTTATTGCTTTATTAATTTGTTTCAGGATGTTAATCCAGAGAAGTTTTTGAGCATTCTCAAGGGTGAAAAGGATGAAAATGGCAGAAAAGTAATAAACAGGTGTGTCATTCATCAATAGTTTAAAAAAGGTTATTTGTTGAAAAGTTTTGAAAACAAAAAATAACTTAACATTGACACTTTGAGAAAGGAACTTTAAATTCAAGTACATGTGAAAATGTGTTTAATAAGGTTATTTTAACATTGTGGCATTTTCAAGATAATTTTATAGAGACAAAAAATGTGCAAGTTTCTCTTTATTATTTTAGTGTTAGTATCACAGGGAGGGTGAGTTTTGACAAATCTGTGGAAAGGTACATAATGCATGTTATCTTACATGTATGTGTGGTTTCAGTGGCCCCAACGATCATGTGTTTGTGAACTTTGTGGACCACGGAGCTCCCGGTATCCTGGGATTCGGCAGCAAAACAGTAACCTCACTTTACTCACTTATGAGTTAGTTACCTCCCTTTACTGGCTAGAGATAGTAGTCTCCCTTTACTGGCTTCAGATACAGTAACCTCCCTTCACTCACTTCTGAGTAAGTAGTTTTGAAATCCCCCAACTTTTTAAGCCTATGTGATGTAATTTTCCCAATTTTTTGTTACAAATAGTCACTTTTCTGTTTCAGTTGAAGGCAAAGGATCTCATGAAAGCTGTTGAGTACATGAAGGATAACCAAAGATATGCCAAGGTAAATTTGATTTAGACTACCAGCCACGTTTTACAATTGATGTCCATACAGGTAACATTGCATATATTTTGTGACATGAATATAATCCCTGCTACTCTCAACAAACACATTTTTACACACACTCATTGGATGTTTCAGCTGGTGTTCTATGTAGAAGCCTGCGAATCTGGCTCCATGTTTGAAGACCTCCTGCCCAAGGACTGGAATGGTTGGTTGAATGAGTTTTATGTTAATCCATGGGTTTAGTCTTTAAAAATGTCATTGGCACAGTAAAGCCAGCTTCATAAAATAGAGTAATTGATTACTGGCTCGATTGGTAGTTGGTAGTTGCTGCTTTAGGTTAGTCATAGAATTGCCTTCTTCTTTCATGCTTCATGAATAAATATAAGGATTTACACTAGAAAGATAACCAGTGAAATTTAAAAAAGTGATCTTTTCACTGCAGCTTAAATTATGCCGGTGTCTCTATGTACCCGGCACGCTTCAATAAACACAACGTAACGTTTATAAAGCTGGGAACAAACGACGTCAATATGATGACGTCATGCCTAAAAGAAACAGAAAATTTGTTGAATATTTGGTGTAAGATAGAAATTTATTTCACACATGATCATAGAAAATCATATTTTCACTCATGGCTATGCCACTCATGAAAATATTGCTTTCTATGATCACTCGTGAAATAAATTTCTATCTTATACTAACATTTAACAAATATCCACTATATCTTGTGTCATAATTTCTTTTCTGTTTTGTTTAATTAAATATTTTATGTACATTCTACTCTTTTTTTGCTTTATAATAATACCCATGTGATGGTTGATGTTTCAGTGTATGCAACAACAGCCTCCAATGCCCACGAGTCATCTTATGCCTGCTACTTTGACAAGACTCGCAAAACCTACCTGGCTGATGTGTACAGTGTGCGCTGGATGCAGGACTCTGACAAGGTCAGCTTTGATACATTGTAGTTTTGTAGTGCTTTTAGTAAGGATATAGAGGGGAAGGATATTTAACTAAAATGTGAATACTGCCATTGGAAATATTTTAGAGTTTTATAAAAGGCAGTTTCATTTGATCCACATCTGAAATGACAAAATATATTTCCCAACTTTTCAACTGTTTACTTGAGGCACTACGGGAGGTCCTCATACTCTTACAACTAATATCTATGTCACATTAAGTACCACTTGTAATTTTGGGTCAGTACGTATTATTAATTAAATAATAAAATACAGTTATCGGGCGGCATGTTGGCACCAATGCCAAAACGAATGAGGACCTTTTGTCCTAAAGATAGTTTGTACGTGATGAAAGGTATTAGTGTCCAACATCCTGAACTTATATCAGAAAGAATGAATATTGAAGTGTGTGTGTGTTCCAGGAGAACCTGAATACAGAGACTCTACAGAAGCAGTTTGAGATCGTGAAGAAGGAGACCAACTCCAGCCACGTGCAGGAGTACGGCGATCTGGTAAGTTATCTTCCCTTGGCTTGGAGTGATCTCTCCCTGACAGGAGTGAGCTCCCCTGATTGAAGTGAGCTCCCCTGGCTTAGAGTTATCTGTTCCTGACATGGAATGGTCTTCCCCTGACTGGAGTGAGCTCCCCTGATTGAAGTGAGCTCCCCTGGCTTAGAGTTATCTATTCCTGACATGGAATGGTCTTCCCCTGACTGGAGTGAACTCCCCTGATTGGAGTGAGCTTTCCTGGCTTAAAGTTATCTGCTCCTGACATGGAATTATCTCCCCATGACTAGAGGGACTGGCTTTAAGTTATGTCCCCTGGCTTAAAATAAGCTTTTCATGGCTCGGAGTGATCTCCTTCTTACTGGAGTGATCACCCTTGGCCTTAAGTTAACTCCCCCTGACTTGGAGTGATCTCCTTTAATTTAAAGTTATGTTTTCCAAACTGAGTTTATTTAGTGGAGTAATTTCCTCCTGGGTAGGTTGATAGTAACATTTGTGATAGGACTGATCTCACCATTTGTCTTAGAGTGTCAGTTTTAAAAAATGAGTCTTAAGTGGTCATGTTACCACTATTGATTCCACAAATCTCATGATTCACAATAGCTTGTGATAGTTACAGTCATTTGCCCATGTGATTTAACATTGTCTGAAACATGTGTGACATCAGCTGTGCCTCGTCTGGTGCACACAGCTGTTGGAAGTGCATGATGTCATCATAAAGTCATATGATGTGTGTTGTATTGTCGGTCATGTGTAAAATAATGTAAATATATTTTATACTACAGTCAGTACAGGAATGTAACTGGTTACAAAGTGTATGAGTCATAATTATAATTCTCAGTGTTTGCATGACTGTGCTGTTCCACAGTGTTTACCATCTTTTTACCTTGCTGTATTTTTGCATCTATGCATAATTTCTTATACATTACAATAATATCATGCTTCCATTAATATGTTGAACAGTTACCTGATTATATAAATCCTAATCCATTTGATATTTAATAAACATTACTATGCTGGATTGTCTGTCACGTCTCTGATGGCTTATAAATATACAGTTACACCCTCACCCCTGTTGCAGTCAATAGATCTGATGACAGTGGCCAGGTATCAAGGTACCCGGATGCCCTCCTACACAAATATGACAGACTATAAACCATATTTTTGTCAATGTTTATCAGAATTATAATAATAGTAATAGCTGCTCAATCAATAACTTCGCATGTTCCAGTCGATAGGTCAGATGACGGTGGCTGAGTTCCAGGGTACCCAGGTGGCACATCCCTCCCCCAGGAACCCCCAGGACTACTGTGTGAGTACCTGACATCATCTACCAAGGGGGTTCAAGTTTTTTCTCAAGGTCTTTTGGTTTATGGTTGGTTTTAAATGGTTTAATTTTAATATACAAATATATTTTTTAATGTTAAATCATTCTGAGTGATCAATCTAAAAAATTACCAGATAAACAGTAAAATTCAAAAACTGTAAAGCTATTGTAATAAGCTTCTTTATAAAAGATATTTACAAACTTGAATTGTAATATGTCTAAGTCAAACTGAAACACCAATCAAACTGCAAAGTTTAAAGCTATGATCGGTCATGATTCTCAGATTTAATGATAACCACATTAAGCCAGATGTTGACTTCTCCCTGCAGGCTGACCAGGTGAAGTCGGAGGACGTGCCGCTGGAGATTCTCCGCCGCAGCCTCAACCTCGTTTCCACGAAGGAGGAGGCCGAGGACATTCGCCTGAAGATTGACGACATTCTCAAGGTGTGCTGGCCTGGCTTTAAACACATTTTAATAGTTTAATTCATTGGGCTCTAATGAATCCAAAATATATTTGGGATCCGCATTCAACCAAGTATTTTGCAGAATTTTAGATCAGGATCCATTGAATAGTAAATCAAAATATTTTGCCATTTTGTTTAAATAACAGAACTAAGAGTACTGTTAACAATATACATCTAGTATTTGCCTAAGGGAATATCATATTGAATAGTAAATTATAATATTTTGCCATTTTGTTTAAATAACAGAACAAAGAGTACTGTTAACAATATACATGTACATCTAGTATTTGACTAAGAGAATATCATTATGTCAATAAAGCTACTGTAGTCACAATATGATTTTATGCCCTAAAATATTTCATTGCGTTTATTATAATATATTATTATGTTGACTTACTCCCACCACAGGAGCGAGAGGTTGTTGACCGTACAGTGAAGGAGATTGTATCCCTGGCGCTGAGCGACAACCATCTGCAGACGACTGTTGCCATGGAGACGCGGCGCAGCATCCAGGATTGGACCTGCTACCTGGAGGCTGTAGACGCACTCGAGGAGCACTGCGGCCACCACCTCAACATCCCCACGGTATGAGGGGCCATAACTCTGGATCTTGCGTCTTTGAAGTTTTTATTTTTATTTAATTTTAAAAACTTCCTACGGTTTGTTGCTTATCAAATCTAGATTTTTAATATGCTTGGTCACAAGAGATCATACTACCAGTAGTTTTAGCTCCATTTGACAGATGATAGCTAATAGAGTTATGCTAGGGTCAGCTTCTTGGGTAATTACCAGTTCAAAGCTTATTTCTTTGGGTTTATAAGCAAAATTTCCTAAATCAGGAATTGAACCTGAGACCTTTTGACTGATAGGCGGCAACTTGACAACTGTACCATCTCATCCTTATTTAGAAGTTTAATAAGAGATGTGCTAGAGGCACATTATTGTAATAAAAACTAATCATGCATGAATACTGAACACAGTGCATAGGTTTGAATGGCATTCATGTACATGCATGCTAGCAGCATTTGAACTTTCTCTTGTGTGTTACAGAACGACTACTCGCTACGCCAGCTGTACATGTTCGTGAACCTGTGCGAGATGAGAGTTCCCCGGGAAACCATCCTCGACTCGATCGCCGAGGTCTGCATGGCGTAACTCCGCTATCAAGAGCCCAGCTGTGATACTCCAGCAAAATCATCAAAGATACCATTATTGATGTCACCCACAATGAATGCATAGTGTTTATTCTTAAATATGAATGTTATTTATTGCCAAAGACATTTGATATCAAAGAGAATGCTAGAATGTTTAGTAGCCCTAGATTTTAATTTAACGGTAAGGTGCTTAAAGCCCTTACAGATTTTTTTATTTTTATAATCATTTGGTGGTCTACATATCGAAGATATATCATAATTCTCGGTGAATGTCTGTGTTTTCTAAATGAAAGGTTGTACATGTACAACTTTGCTTATTGTTGTAGCTTCTCTAAAGGTTGTTTTGAGCCATGTTACCTTTGTTTTCTTCTTGTTGTATGTTCGCTTTGTGCAATACTGGTTTAAGGTGTTTTTTTACAGTTCAAAACAGATTTATATACATCATTGTACATTCCAATAAAAATGTTTTGCTTAACATGTGATAAAATGTGATGGTTGATCTTTTAATACAAATTTATAATAAAATTGTTTTGTTTTTTCCATTATTCAAAATCTTGCTTTTATACTCATGAGGACAAATTGAATTGATGCTCTTTTTGAATTCTATGTTTACTCCAAGCATTTATCATACGGGACCCCTCAGCAACTTCTTCGTAAATTCTGGAAAAAAAGATGAACACTTATAAAAAGTTACAACACTTGTATATAAGTACATTTATTGAACAAAATATATCTGGTCAAAAGTAATCCCAGGATTTGTCACAGGCTAAGATTGACAATTACTGAACACAGATTAATCGATAAGCTGTGTAAGACAACATGTAGCGACGCACTGCGGCGTTTGGTACAACAAAGGTATTAACATCTGATCACAGCTCAAGAGTCATAATTGTCACCAAAGAAGGGGTTATCATGGTTATGAATGTATATTTGGTGTAGCTGAACAAGTATATGCATGTATGACAGATCTGAATACATTGGTGAAATTTTTAACGGTTTTCTGTGAAAAACAAAGTGTAAACAAGTAACTGAATGTTTCTGTGAAAAACAATGTCAATAAATAACAGATTTTTATGACAGAAATGAGAATTATGATTTTAGTGAAAAGCTAACAGTTGAAAATGCTTGGTGATGTTTGATGCAGAATTATAAATAAATTACATTTATTGCATCTGACAATGTATGGTTTCTATTTAAATACACATAGATTCACCATGTCAAAAATACTTTATCTGCAAAATTTAGAACATGGTTTTAAGCAATGTTGAACATCTTATAATGCATATAGCCTTATGATAAACTTAATCATAAATTTATATCATACATTTTATGAACACATAATATTATAACAATATACATTGCAATTACCATAAACATCAAAAACATAAAGAGAACATTCTTTGAGCACAGCTGACTAAAATACATTACATACGAAACATGTATTATCAAGCAAAAACAAACGGTCCATAGCAGTCATGTAATTCAGTTACCGTAAAAACATTTTATTTCGTGGGCACCAAATTTCATTGCTTGATGATGATGGACATGTTCGTGGACTCTTCAATTCTTGGATTTTCAAGTTAAACTTACAACTATTAAATTAAATCAACAATTTGTTGGGATCTTAAATTTGTGGACTTTCCTACCCATGAAATACACAAAATTAAATGTCCAACGAATAAAAATGAGTTCACAGTAAATCTTTCTACAGATTGTTTTACCTACCAAGAACATCAATATCTAAAGCTTCCTGAATAATTTACCGTTAACCTACAAGCAATCAGCTTTATCTCTTATATACGTCATGCTTGCTGGCAAGAACCACATACAATGTATGTAGATTTCAGAATAACTATAATATGTGGGTGTAAAACGAGTGAATGATATGGTGTAATATCAAAACGGATAAAATCTGTTAAAAATAAAGTAAAAACATGACATTGTACATTTTGTACTCTGTACTCAATGGACTTGTAATATAAGATAGAAACTCTTAACTCGTAACGTTAACAAATAAACTTATTATCACATCATGTTTAAATATTTAAAAACGTTATATTAACAACAACATTTGTAAAAGAATGCTTTTAAAATTTTCATAATAGTAACAGTGATATGGCATTAACAGTTGTTAACCATATTAAAAGTGATTACTTAGCCACAACAATTGCATTAAAACGCTTTTAAAATTTTCAAAACAGTAACAGTAATATATGATATTCGTAGGTGTATACCATTTACATGTATAAAGCATACAAAAAAGCACACAAAACCACCTTAAAGTTTACATGTATAAAGACCCGATTTACAACAGTGACCCTATTGTAATTACTGGTTTTGAGGTCATCGACCTCTTCTGTGGAGGTGGTTTAGCCTCAGACCTGGAGCTGTAATTTTAAAGCACCTTAGGTTAAAAACTAAGCAAAGTGTTGAATTTTTATTACTCGAAAAAACAGTTTACAGAATTAGATCTGCAACCTTCAATAATCATTAAAATTTGTAATGTTCTCAGGTTTTTGTTGTAATTCAGTGCCAAAGTTTTTCCTTAACTTAAGCTTTTCCCTGAGGTGTTTTATAAGTATTGCCCCAGGTACAGTGCAGGTTTGCCTCATGGCAAATTACCCGATTGACAAGAAATCACAGTGTCCCAATAAAAGTACATAAGTGGTTACGAGGCCATCTACCTCCTCTTGGGAGGTGGTTTAGCTCTTGTATTGGCGCAATGCGGAATGTGTCTCTCAGCCGCTGTGACGTTGAACTTCCTGGTACAGTGGGGACATTGCACATAGTCCGGGTTTTCCGAGCGTGGGGGCGGTGGGAGGTCTGCTGCACTTCCTCCCTCCTTCTCTATCTGCGTCACCTTCTTCGCATATCGGATGGACTCGATGAAACTCTCGTGCTGTGTACGCCAGTTGTTCTTCTTTGGCTAAACGAATAGAAATGTTAATTGTTTAGTATCTGTATTTCATTTGAAACCTAATTAGATAAGAGATTAATATATTCTATAGTTTTTAACATAAAAATATTTAACACATGACTATATGCTCGTTAGCGTGTTCATTAACACAAAACTTGTGCTTATACTTCAATAAAGATAAAAACATTGCACAATTCTCTTTGTTACTGAAATAAAAAATGCATTGTACATGTACAGTAACATTGTTTTACTAATAATTATTTATAACCATAACTACCTTGGGTTCTGGCTTCCTCTTGCTGGATGCTACATACTGCTCCATGTCTGTACCTTGCACTCGCAATTTGGATGGGTCCAAGACTTTCCTCTTTTTAGTAATATTCTTGCAAGCTTTCTCATGTTTCTCCAGTCTATCGACAGCAAACTTGCGGCCACAGTTGCGGCATGGTGCCAGTTTACCCAAGCTTTCTACCGCTCCATCCTGCTCTATTGCATGTTCATAGAGGGACAAATCAGCACCAGACGATGGGACTACAGGACTAGAATTCTGTGGGGGCGGAGCCCTCTTCTGAGCGACGGGTTTCCTAGCGTTTGAGGGCTTGGGCTGCGGAGGAGGGGAGGGTTTGTATTGCTCATAGTTATCATCATAGTCATTGTACTCGTCTTGAGCAGACCTACTGGAAGCCACTGAGCGAGCTGCAACAGTCTTCTGTGATTTCCGTTTTTCCGCCTCCATTTTGCGACGTTTCTGATCCTCTCTAGCCTCCTCTTCCTCTCTGGCTCGTTCCTCCGCCTCCGCAATCTGGCGTCGACGTTCCTCCTCGGCAAGTTTGCGGCGACGATCTTCCTCCATCTTCTTCCGCCTTTCTCTCTCTTTGGCTTCCTGAAGCAGAGGAATTGTGACTGTGAAAAAACTTATTTAATAATTAGTTATTTTACTTCAACATTGATATATACTTGTTAAGTGCTTTTTCAAGGAGGTAGCAGTACACACTGGTCTAATTAATGAACTGGAGACTTAATTATTATTTCAATGTGACAATTGTTACTATTTTGTCTTTTAAATGTTAAAAAAAGGAAAAACATTCATATTGTTCAATATTTAGTCTCAAGGAAAAATGGTAACGTATTTTGCAACATGCAAATAACTTAATTTGTATAATACTTTCCTACAAGAGAAATGAAATAATTGTTCAAGTACTCATGTGCATACTTAAGTAAATATTCTTTAAACACCTACATTCGCTTTAAACATTTCAATCAATTATGTATAATAAATTCACTGATTGCCTTTCTACAATCTTTGGTCCAATAATTTCCCCCTACAAGTAATTATACAGCCTATGGAGTGTGTGCGAAGTGATAAGAAAAGAGAATAAATAATTCACAATGACCTCACGTATGTGGACTCTAGGGCCGTGGTATGCCTGTGTTCAATCAGCAACATATAATAATACTTTCATGGGCCATTTAATTCACTGAACATGTTTACCAACTTTATACTGTTATAATTCCCTTGATAAAGTTTAACAACGTCAGAAGACAACAAGAATCAGTGTTTCTAAAGCAAAGAACATAACAATTTTAACATTTGTGAGCAAAGTACACAATTCAATAATAGTTGTAAAGTAGGCAAACCTCTTTTTCTGCCACCATCCTCTCATTCCGAAGTTTGTTTAGTTCCTGTTGTTGCTTTTCAATCTGAGCCAGAAGTTCTTGTTGCTTTCGTTTCACTTCTTCATCAGAACCATTGTCATCAAACCCTTCATCATCCTCTACATCTGAAGGTTCATACTCTATTTTGTTTCGACTCGGTGGCTGCCTTTGTTTTATAACTGGATTCTGTCGAGTATTTGTGCTTGGGCTTTGCTGCACCGGTCTGTTACCAGTCCTTTGTTGTTGGAGCATTTTACGCTTCTGTTGAACACTCTGCAGATGCTGGGCATTTGGGGACGGAGTTGGATCATCATAGTGACCGTTCATCGTGTGATTCATATCTTCACCGGTTGGAGCACTCTTTAGTTGGTAGTTATGGTTTTCCTTATTATGTTGAACTGCTTGACCAGTAAATGTTTTTGGTCTCACAACCTTGGGTTTCTTGCTTGCAAACGGATTGTCACTTTGGGCACCATTTCTTTCTATTGGGGCAAGCAAGTTTGACCTATCAATACCAGCATTGGCTTTCGGATGCATATACTGTGACTTCATGTTAGGTGTTCTTGACATTGATCCAGCACTTCCATTTCCAGATATAATAGACCCACTTTTCTTTTTCTGGTACATATATTGCATCGTTGGAGAGTTGTGATCAGCAGCCCCCATCGTCCTTCGCTCCTGAAAAAAATCTCTTAAATTTCCTTTTCCTTTCTGATTTACTCTATCTAAAGCCTTTTGCTGATTTGTTTCATACAGACTTATTATTTTCTCCTCTTTTTCTCTCATAATGCCTTTCTGATAATCTTGCTGCATTAATTCCAACCTAGACATTTTCTGTGGCGGTCTGCTATAATTCTGAGGTGACATTCCTGACTGCTGCATGCTTTGTGTTGGCCCTCCCTGGCCAGCGAAACGAGGAATTCTTGACCCTTGCTGCATTTTTAAGTCTTGCCTGAGAATTTCTGGAACGTAAAAATAATTAAAGTAGATAAAATGCAGTAAGCACACATAAATTAAAGAAGCATATTTGGTATAAATTTGTTTTCCATGCAACTAATAATCCGTTATCTTACTTGAATCAGTATTTACAATGTTCCATAAACATAATTCTGTTTAATTTTAAATTTAATCTTTGCAAAAAAAATTTTTAAAAGACAACAATGAAGGGGAAAATGAAATAAATATCAGTAGGTGATATAGACAAATGTGATTGAATAGAATGGAAAGGATATTTCCAGTGTAAAAACTGTTTTGGCCATGAGGCACTTAAAAGCACACATGGTTTGAAAACTTGTATTACAAAATGTTTACTTTCTAATATATATATGGGCCATGTTCCACGATCCCTTTGCCTAGGTAAACTTGGGTTAATAAAAAAAGTGCAATAAGGCCTAATGGATACAGGAACATTGTATGTATTTAAAGTGGTTTTTATTTATTTTAAATACTCTTTACTCAATACTATATCATTTTATAATCACTACAGATATAATTTGGGGGTGTAATTATCTCAAATTGCATTGGACATATTCAAATTAGTAGTCTGAAAGACAACTTATCACATTGAAAGGCCTACTTTAGACATCATCAAAGTCTGTTTACTACAGTTTTTTCACTTTTGTTAGATGCATTAATTAGTTTTTTAACAAATTTTATTATCCGTATGTTTAATAAACAGGTTTAAAATAGATAAACAATGCAATGATCTAAAGAAGTGCACATAAACCTGTGCAATAACCTGAAATATATGATTAAAATCACATAATTTGTAAATGAGCTGTATTGACTTCAATAAAACATCTCACTGTTAAAACAATTATAATTGTTGATAAATATATTTAAATGCTCTAAACCACTTTTAATACATGTTCATATGTCCTTTCTGGTGTTTCCATTACTTTTCGCTTTTTGAACCGGATAAATCCTGACTGTGCCATTAATGGCATTATTTAAATATGTGCCATAATGTGGAGTTTGTTACCATTTTGGTAATAACATATACCCTAGTCATAGTTAGTATAAAAGCCAAACACTAATTTTGTTTATAAAAATAATCAGAAAATTTATCAAAACCTGTAAAAAAATAATTAAAATTATGAT
>Ga0224511_10002076_pt1 | contig 13072 bp, 4 predicted proteins | sample SF_May12_sed_USG_2_FD_169988 | JGI IMG/M metagenome (GOLD analysis project Ga0224511, IMG submission 169988) | Sediment microbial communities from San Francisco Bay, California, United States - SF_May12_sed_USGS_8_1 | ecosystem: Environmental > Aquatic > Marine > Sediment | place: USA...
TACTACAGTGCAGTATATAAAATGGACACTGTTTTTAACAAGGGTGGTGTTGTAAAAAAATCAAAATTATGGCAACGTAAATGCTAATATAGATCTGAAATCTTGAAGATCACATTTTGTTATTTTGGGCTGAGAACGTAAGAAAAACAGCATGGCAGATTCCTGGCTCAAAAATTAGTCATGTAATGGGGGACTCTTCAGTAAACATGCGACGTCATTAAGGAATACATGAAACAAGTTTGCTGAAGTTCTATAGCTACATCAGAGGCAGACGAAAAGTTTTCGTGTAGAGGGAACACACATATTTAGCTAAGCCTTGGCGGACACACATTGACTTAGAACAGATGCATAGCATACAGACAAAATTGTTTATCCATAGAATATAATGTGTGTCAAGCCTAGTTATGCAAATCCTCAGGATTTTTGGATAGGACATTTTTCGGCGGAGTTATGGGACTTTGTGGGGCTTTTTACCGTCAAACTGGACGTTAAACCAAATTTCTGTCAATCAACCCCTAAAGGAGTTTAAATGGCCAAACGGAAAATCGCATTGTTTGAGGTGTGCATATGTCGTATACGTTTTGAACCTAAAATAAAAAATTGAATAGTTTAACTTTTAATCCATAGAATGCTTTGACGTTGTGCAGGGTAGCTTTTAGTATACGTGTCTACACAATATTTTTTTAATTATTTATAAAATTGTTCATTATACCGCCACTACCTTAACATCAGTACCTGATTGCATCTAGTAGAATCTGTGGGACCAGAAGGAGGTCCTTGGCGCTTGTTGTATCAGACTGCCCCTCCCCCCCTTGCCACATTGCTCCTTCAAGGAGCAAATAAAGATCTAGTCACTTCACGCAACTTGGTCGAATACGATGATGTCCTTGCACCTTACACAGTAGTTGTGGCCCCAAGGCTGTGGTACTGTATGTTGATGTAGCTTGAGGCTCGTCTAACAGTGCTGCTGCCTGTCGTAGCAACTCTGATGCCCGAATGTAGTTTCCCATTCAAAGTTGAAAATTTCCTTCTCAAATACCCAGTTTGGAAATTTTTTCTTCAATAACAAATAAATGAATTTCATGCATTGCATGTTGTGCCAGTCAATCATTCATTATGTTCAGCAAATGAAATGTAATATAAGTTTTAAAATTTCTCTATACTAATATCTGCAATTTAATTTTTAATCTTTAAAAATTCCCCTTTTAGGAAAAAACGCAAAAATTCCCCTTTCTGAGGGCAGTTGACTCCTTTCCCTAAACTTGTGCTAGGGCCCTGGTTGTTTGCCTTATATCTTATTAGATCTTATTCACACTTCGAAACCACCGAGTGCCATGGCCTAGTGGTTATGGTGTTGGACCTTGGATAATGAGGTCTTGGGTTCAATACTAGCTCCCGTCATGGTGTGTGTCCTTAGGCAAGATACTTCACTCTGCATTGCTACTGGCTCTTTCTAGTGCTGGTAAGGTAGGTAAATTTTCTTAACCTGTATAAAAATGTTTTTAACTTAGGGTTATCGCACAAAAGCTCTTCAGATGCATGCGACATTAAAGACGTTTTCGGTAGTAATTTATGCGCATCACTTAAGCGCATCTAGGGGAGATAATCGTCGACGTTTACTCTACAAAAAAGAGATAAGTTGAACAGTATTCGGACATTTCACATTACGTTTAAATCTTGATAATTAAAGTTAACAACATATTATGTAAGAGCTGAGCTTTTTGTGGCTTTCTTTGTCCAGTAATTGTAATTTGTTAACTTTGAAATAAGTTGCTGGCTGTTTTTACTGTTTTTTCAAATATGGTTGCAATGGAAACAGATGTTTTTTTATAGAAAATTATCACAAAGACATCATATTTCAATATTTTGAGATCAATGTGTGCTATTTTTGTGTATTTTGAAGTAATGAATGCATAACATGAATGCTGGATATTTTTTATGATTTTTTTTATAGTTTTGGCAAATTGGTTGCCATGGAAATTTCATTTTTACAAAAAAGTAGCCCGACAACCTTACTTTTTCTTTTCATTTTCAAACTCGCCATTTAACTCTACTATGGATATCAAAAGATAAAAATATTCTATGAAAGAAATATTATGTAATCTTTATTTATTTGCAGAACATGTGTGTTTTTTTTTTCGTTCATTTTTACCATGTGAGGAAATTCAAAATGGCTGTGTTGTGTTGAAGAATGTACAAATGGAAAAATTTCTTTATTATAACATAAAATAAAGTTATTCTGTGTGCAAATTCATGGTTGATATGTTTGTGTAAAATATCTGGAATATTATAAGTCACTTGAATAAGTTAGGCCATTTTGTAGGATTTCACCAAATTAGTAACCATGGAAACTTCATTTTTACTAAAAAAGTAGCTCGACAACCTTACTGTTTCTTTTTATTTTCGAACTCGCCATTGAATTCTACTACGGATGTCAAAAAATTAGAAAAATCTATGAAAGGATTATTATTGTGGAAAACTGTAGAAATCGCCCTTAAGTAAATATTACAGTTTTTTACCTTTTATGTAACCGTAAAATAAATATGCCTTTTCACCTGTCGGCTAAATACGACTGTTCCTTTGCAATGGGACATAGCTCTATAGCGAACACGTCATACCAGAATATCAAACGTGTTAGCTGAAGTTCTTTAGCTAACCCAGTATCGTCCTCATAAATACGACAACAAAACAAAATAAAATACTTTATTTGCTGAACAGTATAACTAGGCAAGTATAGATAACTTCTAAAACCATGAAATACTAGATGTATGTGTACAATAGATTCAAAATAACTTACTTTATGTTTGGTTTGAACAGAATCGTCGACAATGACTAACTTAAAGTTGTAAATAAGAATGGCATATGTGATGAAAGGGGACGTAACTTAAATTAGCGCGGTTTTATTTCGAATCATTCTGCGCATTTTCGTGCATTTGTCGTAAAATCGACGGATTTGCGCCACCTAGCGCCAGAATGAGAATTGAAACTTTCTTTTAATATGTGTGATGTTGTTTGTAACGTGTATTGTGGTATTTTTATAATTTGTTTTTCTAAACTTTAAAATGTATCCAAATAGTTTATCATAAAATTTTAATGGGCTTATTGATTCAAAGTTAAAATGACTATGATATCAATATCAATATTACATGAACAAATGTGATAATGCCAGTTGCTATAATCATTTTGCATCTTTCAGATGTCCTTGTGCAGGCCTCGATTGTCATCAGGCAAATTCCAAATACATATGTATTCTTTCTTCTTTATGATATTTGTTAGACAAAGCGCTAAATCGGTTCCCGTTTTGTCCCTCACCGCTGGTTCATGTATGGAAGCTATCAGTCGCTAGCAGAAACGGCTAGTACTGGTGAACCCAGGAACGCTAGTTAACTTCGTGGACTGACCGCCGCGATATAACCTAATCAGTGTTAAAAATTCTCTGATAAAACAAACACAAGTACACAAACATTTATTTTCATGTATTTCTGCTATAATTGCAAGAGCACTTGCTTCTCTAAACTCAGTTAGACATTGACATCGTTAATGGGTGTGCTGTTTTCATTTTAAATTTGAAATTCCATTTGCCAATTGGAAAACGCAAATGCTGTTTACATGTTATGGCTTTTGTCAATTATTTACACATAAAATTTATGTTCACACGGCAGTTTGTAATTATGGTTATCTTAATGTAAACTATTTACCGTAAGACAAGCACACTTATATAATTCTGCGTTGTGTCTACTGTGAGTTCCTTTTAGAATTAAAAACAACAAAACAGATTTTTCCCACGAATATCAATACTTATAAGTGTTGTCGATTTACTAAAGTATCATGAGTTAATCGCGCGTTTTAAATTGGCATGTTTTCTGCCACACGATAACAAAATAGTCTGTCGCGTTGAATATAGATTGATGTTGCAAATATGCAGGGCCCTCTGTACAACAGTACTTCAGTTTATTAAATATTTGTTTTGATAAATAATTAGTTTGTGGTATTAAGTTTCTAGTTATGTAATCTGCTGTGTATTTTCAAATCATATTTATTTTTATAATCGCTAAACAAAACCTACATAAAGCAAATGTTATTTACTGTATACAACTATGTCGATGCTGTGTTTACCTTGGATACATTAAAGTGAAAATAAGTCTTCCAGGTTTAAATGATGCTACGGTGGTTCATTTAGGACTGACAATGACGTCACCTTCTGAAACGTAATTGTGTTCATTCGTTGTTTATACATTTTACTATCTTATTCACATATACGTGCATCTTCATGCATGCTTATTATTAAAAATTTAAGTCAATAAATATAATTCAAAATATTTAACAGTTACTAATTTGGTTCATACAAATGTAAAGAGTACATATCCAGTAATACAATCATTCATATGGACACAATATTAGTGTGTTTGTTCACAACTAGCAAGAAGTGGATTGTAAGTTATCTTTCTTGCACTGTTTTGTTGCAGAAGGTCGATGATGCATTAAGGCAGGCTGTTAGTATTATTTGAGTGCCTTGTTATTGATCCACAATATGTAAACCATTTACGGTAGATATTAAGAAAAACAATAACTTCTCAGAACCCTGTTATCCTAATATGCGTCTGATACGTCTTGCTGGAGTGCTATTGTCAATAATTTACTACCATAACATTAACTACTAGTATGAACACAGAGTATACCTTTGACACCTGTGTATGAGAGAAACGGTTTGATAATTTGGCTCTTCCCTTTCTTCAGTTTTTTATTATGATGTTGCTAATAAAATCAAATGCATCAGGCGATAAGACCTTTTAAATATTCCTCGAACTTTAAAATTAAAATAAAAACATTCATGTACCGACTTAATCTACTGTTAGAGTGGAACTCTGATTTCAAACCAAAGCAACATACAGTCCAGAATCCCATAAGACCAGAGAAATATACTGAAGCTAAAAAGAAAATATGCACTTGTGTATACTTGTGTACACTTGTTTATAACGACATATTCTATGTGTCTTGAATAAAATGTAAGCTTTAATGCAATCAAATTATTGACATACTTTTCTTCATGACGATTGTTATATTTAATAAAAAGATCAGACGCCTATGATGTCGGGGTTAACGCTTAAAGGGCGTTACGTCGTGAAGGTACATTGTAAACAAATACCAATTTTTGTAAAGGTTAAATTGTGCGTGCATGCTCTCGTGTTTTTATTAGCAGTCGTAATAAAACAACACAAAACATTTACCTGTTTGTGTCTGAAACCGCACATTGATAAAGACATAATCATACTTGTAAAACGTGCACTACTAATTGTATTACGTCATAAATCAGGACAATAGGAACAGAGGTTGCATGTATTTTTAACGTGACTGTACTTTTTTAATAAAACTTTCTATAACCCCAATTTGCACACTCAGGGGATTGTTTTGTGTATATGGTTCATCCTATCCAGACACCCGTCATCATAATCATCATCATCTGTTTCTCATCGGCTTATACTATCTTATAATATTTATTCAGTAGGCAGCTAATGTGATATAATGCAGAACACTGCATGCTGCTTTTCACGTAGTTAGTCTACATTTTACAACGTTAACCCCCATAAAACTGTCACAAACGTTATAACACAGTTTAATTGGTGTGATATATTCTAGCACGTTCGCATAAAAACAAAATTAACAAATGTTTAATGGGAAGGCAAATTTTAAACAATTATAAACACATATTTAAGATTTAGCTGTTAGGTATGTTTAGACCTACTTTTTTTAATCAAGTTTACCTTTATTACGTGTAACTTAAAAAAAACTAAGTTTTATTTTGTGTTTACTGTTTTAATCGAGTCCACATTACAGAAGATTTCATTAATAAGTATATACAAATACATGTTGTTTAGTGTTGTTTTGTTTTTCATTTGTCTAGAAATGCAAATCTGTTACTTTCTCTGCTGAATAACAGATTTCAATCTATTGCATTTATGAGGAAGTGAAGTATGCTATTGTTTTAATATGACATTTCCATTGAATTATTTTAATATGTGCCCATATGTCACGGACATGTCAGGGATCTTCGGTTTTATTTGTTTACATTTGAAAATATAGTTCCGCTTATGCGCTAGAAGGCGTCAGTGGTGTGGCATCTTTCATAACCATTGATGAACAGATTTTAAAATAATAAAAAAAAACCGGCTGCTAGTTTTATCATGCAGGTTGTGCCTCTTGAAGGATATCCCTTTCCTAAGTTGAATGTGATGTTTTTTTTTCAGAAGACATTTGTGCTTATTTGTTCTCATTCTGTTCATTTTCTAAGTGGTCTAGGTATAGAGAATACATGCATTTTAGTTCGTACTCCAATAAATTGTGTGAGGTTTACTGCAACGGACACCATGTTTAAACCGCAAATGAAATCATTGACCGTACCAAGACGGTTTCTCAACAATAGTTAGAGGAATAATTTTTAAAAATGAAAACATAAAACTGTAAAAACGGTATATTGTAACTGTTCAAAACGTCTTGTTCTACGTGTTTCATGTTCTAATAACTGTTTTTTGTGTACGAGAAATTTGCCATGGTGCCCTTTAACATGGAAATGTCTGCTTTGTCTGCAACATTTCAACATCTCTTTAATTTATATATTCACATATCATTTGGCAATAATGTTTGTCATAATAGTCCTTGGATATAGTTTCGTCAACATTGTAGTATAATGTATTAAACTACTTTAACTGCGATGGACCTACGTGAATAATTTATATTTTTAGATTACCGCGACGATATATACACTATAAAATGTTACACGTATAAGATATATCACTTCGTTCTATCTACATATTTTTTTTGCTTTTTAAAATAATGTACTGAATACATAAATTAATTCTAAACAGCTGTTTAATGGGTGTACAGTTTATAGATAATAGTCAATACAAGAGCATGCTTGGCACTGTTGTTGCGATACCACGCGACTTAAACCTATAAAATACAATTTACGACGGCTTGACTTAAAGAGCAGATTTGTTATACTAATTATCTGCCGGCAATCGATAACGAATAGTTTTATTATATGAACTGTTCTTTATTTCATGTTAACGACTAGAGTGATTAAACTGGCGTTGGTATGAATAAATTGCGAAAAGAAATTATTGTTTATGTGTTTTGCTTTACAAATGCCAACAGTTTTATTGCAAATGTTTATTATCTTTCTTTCAAAAAAACAGGGTAAGTCTGAATACCGTCCAGAAAGTGTTCACTTGAATGATATTAAATGGCAGCGTTGTCAGCCGATAAACACGGTATTCACATAGTGTATTGTCCTTGCGCCAGATTGTGTTTTATTGTATTTTAACTTGTCAGGACTGGGCTGATATTAATCACTTGTTTCTTAAAAGTGATTGATATTCAAATCGGAACAAACAATTTCGTCGTTACAAAAGAGTGTAATATGGCAAGTTTAACTTGCTAATTCTGTATATTTCAAACGCGTAGAAACCGTAAACACATTAAACGCTTATGGAACATAATGATTTAACGTGAATCCACAACATAATTATATAAACTATGTATACACAATGCCATTTTTTAAATTTCTTCCTCTTATAATTATGGCACATCGCACCCCGTTAAAGATGGCATACATTATGTTTAACATATCGAATCAAATAAGACCTTTTCATTACACAGTCAATTGTGTGTAAGAAAGAATAAACATATAATAATTTAGAGAAAAGACTTCGTTTCAATTAATATTTAAAGAAATAAAAGCATCTAAATGGCTCCGTATAAAATATAATTTATCGGCTTTGAAATCAGCTTTGCCTGTCAGTACAAACATTGTTTTCGGGATTATGTATGTTAAAAGCATTACACACATGTAAAGAACATAGAACTTAAAATATACACTAAATAAAGGCTTTTAACAGTTAATTTTAAGAAGTAAACAACACAACCAAAATGGAGGTTTATTGACAACCGTGTGTTGTTGTGTGTCCTTTCATTATAATGTCACGTCTTTGTTTATATAGCAAAAGCAGCATGTACATTTATGTTAGAATGTTAATAGCTAAATAAACACGAACGAACATTATTTTAAGCAGTTATGCGTGTGATCGATGTACAGAATATTATTTTACGTTACTCGCATGTTTCTATCCGATGCACGATGTTTATGCCTTGCGCCTGCGTATACTGGTGATATGTTACCAGGGGGTTGAAACAATATGTACTTGCATAGTAAAACATATCATACTTTTCAATAATAACATCATTTATAAATATTTATTATATAATTATGAAATGTTCTCAAACCACTACAAATACGTTTTTTAAGTAAACACACACAAACAACAAATTAAAAAAGTAAAGTAAAAATCCTTGTCCGACCCGGGAATAGCGATTCTGGCACCGCAATATCTTATCAAAACATAATAATAAATTCTATCGAGTTATTATCATATTACAAATTAAATTAGCAATAAGAAAGCAAACATTCCGGCAAATGTCTAAACAGTAAAGTTTGCCTTCTTTGCAAACTATTCAAAATCAAGATAACACGTTAACGTAATAACAATTCAACCACCACATTCTTTTTTCTGAAATGTTCTTCTTTCTCAAATCGTATTATTCTTTAGGGCATCAAACTCCCTCCAACCAATTACTTTAATGAAAGCCAAATATTGAGGGAACGCTTAATTTATTGGGACGGCAAAATAGGTTCAGTGCCGATTTATCAATCAATCATTCTTGAGAAAGATGTGATTAACAGACGCTGGCTTTTATAAGTGTTACAGTTGTCAAGATAAAAATCAACTTTTGGACGGGAACAAGGAATAATATAAATACTAAATTCAGGTATTAAAGATTTATTAAACTGATGTGTAGTGGATATTTTGTCTGTCTAAAGAGATAATTTTTCATAAATAAGGGAGTGAATACAATAAACACTCCCCTGTAAGGAGCTTTTTGTATTATAAGACTTGCCTCCGCACTGATATGCCTATGCCACCCGCCCTGTCGTTAAAACTGGATACACTCAAAATTAAAATTCTTATACGTATATACTAAATAAATTTCTTGTTCGTATATATCTGGGTTTTTTACATGTATGACACTGCATATTTAATACTTACGTGATGTGTTCATACATATACAGACTTATACCAAGCTATTACTTGTTTGATAAAAATATCTGTTTGTGTCCCATTTCAATTTACATTTATGTGCCATTGTTATCTGAATAATAACGGTAGGACTATCGTAAATACGTGTCCTTAGAAAACACGCGTTGTCTTCTAAATTATACGAAGGGTACATTAACGAAAACAGTTCGAAGATTAATATGAGCTATATCTTTCTTAACTGTAAATAAACGTTATTTTGTTAGTAGTTAAAGTATTATAATCATGTTAACTTATGAATCAGAATGTTTATTTTTGGGAATCTGTGTTACAAGTTTTAATACATTCAGTAACCCTAAACTGTTTCTTGACATATGTTTGGAATTTATAACACACTATTTTACGTTCCTTTTCCTATGACAAATGTGATTCAAAGACCTTAAGTATTTATAGCAGTCTGTATTATTCATACTTATATAATATGCGGCAACTACTTTCATCTAACACATATTTAAAAAGCACTAAACATGTTTTTTGTATAATTTACATTATAAATGAATCGGGCCGAAAACATTTTTTAACGCGAATTTAATTTTAATAATAAATGGACTACTAGGTTGCGATGTAGTACAGTGCGGATGTCACTCATTGCACGCTGGCACTACAGTCGTAATGATATAATACCTTCCTTTTTGAGTTATTAGTAGGAAATCAAAACATCATTTAAGAACACGACGTATTAACTGACCAACATGATGGTTTCTGTATATTATTCTAGTGATAACCAACATTATATACAAGCACGTTATATAAACAACACGAATATCATTACCTCTGACATCAAACAGTACAGCATTATATCATAATATGAAAACACATTGTAAAGGCAATCGGTATTTATGGCATGTTTCGATACGTCTGTCGTGCTGAATAAAACATAGTTTCTCGCCCGCGAATGAAAGATAGTGGCAGATAACGGACCTACAAATGTCAGGGAATAAACAATTATTATATTATGATAAACTGACAAATATGAACAAACGTTTATTATTAAAATAGCATATAAACTTTTGTTATAGGAACATGTTGTATTAAGAAAGAAATGGAAACACTTAACCGTGAATTATCCATACGCCAAACGTTAAAAAGTTTAAAGCAGACAACATTTAACGTTTGGTCGAATAACACATTGCAAAACTGTCGATAGGTAGGACAACATAATAAAATAGCGTTCTGTATTTACCCTCTTACACTCGACTACTGTTTGTGGTTAAAAAAATGCAATCGGTCTCTCGGTGTGTATCTGTTCGTTAGTAGATTATTAAGGGACTCCACTGAGGTCTGCTAGTGTAACACACTTTAAACGATTGTTTTTCGAAAACCCTTTTCCGTTGTTGACGTGTGTATATCAGTCTGTATTGCGGTACCTTAGTATGTACTTTATCAGTTGGCCATTCATTTACAACTTGTATTATATTATTTAATGCCAAAATTATTTTTATTTTTAGACTGGTATACGATCCACATGATCATGTATTTCCATGTATACAAGGGAGGCAAATAGTGCTGGACTAACCGAGTGAGATCATTTTGGTTAAAGTCAATCCTACAAAAATGTGTTGTTCTACTGTTTTTTAAAACTAATAAATTCTTAGGAACTACCATTTTCCCCAATTAAATTTTCCTTGCGTTTAATATTGCTGAAACAGACTATTGGTATTTCTAAAATAAACATTGCAAACACAGTGACAATAATAAAATGGCATTTAAAAGGCAATGCCGACATCACAGAATCGTCGAATTTAGGTATTTGCTGATAAGTTTGTAATGACAATCGTTTTCTTAAAATGACGAAAAAGGTAATAAAACGGTTGTTTACTTTTGTTCAGTTTATAGTTTCTGTCAGCATTTTAGTTTGTTTGATTTGATACAATTTCCGATTCATTCGTATTATGAACAATGTATAGAAATTACTAAACAAAACTGATGAAAGGGAAAGCCTTTAAGAAGCATAGCCAGCACGGGGAAAAAGAAGCCTAGGATTTATTGAAGCTCTTTATCAGTGATACTGACAAATGCTACACCACTGACGCCCCCTAGCGCGTGAGCGGTAATCATTTATCAAAGGTAAACAACATATAATCCATGATACCTGAGGACCAGATAAATATAACTACACAATAGTAGTGCGGGGCGACGTTTTACAGCCGCCACTCAGGCACTAAACAACAGCTGTAGTCAGTTAAATTAAAGCCCTTACGAAGCATAGTAAAACAATGCCTTGTTAGTTACCACCGTTGGACTTTAAACTTGAAATGTTCGAGGAGGCTGATGTAATCAATGCAATTATGTTTGATTATCAAACAAATAAGCAATAAAACCCCATGTAGAGTGTGCTATCAGCTTATTCATCAGCATTGACAATTTGCGACTGTCATTGGACATCTTTCGTGATCAGAAAACTGTATAAATCGTCATTGAGTTATTAGTGGCATATGTTTATATAAACTCTTGTGTTATACCTCTATATTTCGGTCTGTCGTACCCGCATATCTGATTGAGTGACGAAAACTGAACCAATCTGTCAATCCGACAAAATACAAACATGTGTTTACAATCTTCTTAGGAATAACACTTGTACTAAGAGACAATATTTCATTATGGAATTAGCTTTTTGTACCTCTTTCTTGTTCAATAAATGTCATTAGCATTAGCCGACTAGTGCTCATTAACAAAACACTTTGAAATGTCGGGGACAATTGCCCATTGAACATGTGGTGAATCCAAAAATCCTTTCTGACAGAATTGTAATTTAAATTGGAGGTAAAAGAAATACGTTTGAAGTAATGAGAAGGCATGTATTACCCTAGATATTGACACTAACGGCTCTATCTCCAACAATCTTTTTTAAACATAGTCTTAAAAAAAAAGAAATACCGATATTTTACATGTCATCAGCGATCATTTTGGCTCATTTCAATCCTCTTACATATGTGTAAATGTACATTTCTATCACTTTTATTTTTGCAACATATATATTAGCGTGTGGACAAGAAATGTAAGTGGTAGACACATGGATGGAGGAGTGTATCAAAATATTTTGTTCTGATAATTGTTTTTCAATTGTACATTCCTTTGGCGTTTTAGGAATGAGGCATAACGATTTAAGTGGTCACTACCCAGCTTTGTTTACAACCTATGCAGAACGCTTCGCGGTACATTTCAATCCTATATAATATCTTAAGACATATTAAAAGTTGTTTCGCATGTTTCGTTTTGTACACACATTTTATAGTTAGTTTATAACAAACATAAACCGTGTCTAGAAAAGTAATTACTCCTTATTTTTTATATGAATACTTTATGATGACTTTGCGTACTAACATTACGGTTATTCGGGTAAAACTTAAAACAAAAAAGTTTTTATCTCCTTAATTTTTTTAAACAAGTCGTGAACTGAAAATGTATAAAAGGAACACCTAATCCCACTGTAGCAAATCGTATTATTCTTAAGATGCCGCAACCTTCTTTTACCAATTACATAAATGGAAGCCAACATTGAAGGGACTCTAAATTACTTGGGACGACAAAATTGGTTCTGTGCCGATTCATCTATCAATCATGTGAAAGGAAAATGTGATTAATAGCACCCCGTGTTTAACAGTTGTCAAGATAAGAATCAACACTTGCGCGGGGACAATGAAATGTTTGAATGCTGTTTTCAGAGAAAGCTGACGTGCGCTGTGTTGAGTGTTGATTTATGCTAGATATTCAAGACATCTCAATACGGTGCGTTCTTGATTTGAATGATTCTAGATTTTGGTCGATCACTTGTAAGAGAACGAATGTAACTGGCCTTTTACTAATAAACTGATGAAAGGGAAAGCCCTCAGGAAGCATAGCCTGCACGAGAAAACAGCAGCCTCGGTTTTATTGAAGCTGTTCATCAGTGGTAATGAATGATGCCACACCACTGACGCCCC
>Ga0224511_10002078_pt1 | contig 13070 bp, 7 predicted proteins | sample SF_May12_sed_USG_2_FD_169988 | JGI IMG/M metagenome (GOLD analysis project Ga0224511, IMG submission 169988) | Sediment microbial communities from San Francisco Bay, California, United States - SF_May12_sed_USGS_8_1 | ecosystem: Environmental > Aquatic > Marine > Sediment | place: USA...
TAAACACCGGTAATTTGCTGCGTTTTAATTTGATAAACATCAGTAAAGATTGCAATTGCAAGTTAAATGCTAAAGATATATAGTGTATTTTGTTTTATCGGATTTCTTGTAAAGGGCTTTCTGAATCGCGATTTTTTAGGCCGCGATTCGATACACCCGTATCGGACAGTCGCGAATACGATCTCACGATGAATCGGTGAATTGTTACAGCCCTATAAGATAATTATAATATAACAAGTAATAATACAGGAAAAGAAAAATTCAAAAAAGAAAACAACAAATTATTCCTTAAAAATACAAATAGTTAAAATAATAATACAAATAGCATTCTAACAGCATTAGTTATAAAGTTATAAGATATTTGACAACAGTGTTATCAATGCCAATGATGGTCCTGAAAGATAGAACACCATATTAACTCATGTACAACAAACACTTCATATCTTCCAGCACCCAGGGAAGCAGGCTCAGGGTCCGGCACGCAAGCACCTGGAGTTGGAGATCGCACGGCTACAGGACACTATGGTGGAGAGCTTCGGCAGCACGGAGCAGATCGCGGCACGACGCGACTCCCGCCTGCAGCGGATACAGAGGCTCACAGCCGACATACATGCCCTGCAGCTGCACAGACAGCAGGTGATGATGGGTGATACAATTCAACTGCAAAGGACTATATTTTGCAGTATTTCCTGCTAATTTATTGCCATTACAGTATAATTTATTTAGCCAGCTGCACTTGTATTGTGCATTATCCTTACTAGTTCTTTCGAAGTTTTTGTATGCTTCAAAAGCTGTAATTAAATTATAATAAAGGGCTTGTGTTTTGTAGTAAAAACCATCCATATGTGCTATTTTTGTAACTGCATTTCTTTAACAAATCAATGGATTTGTTGCATCATGTGCTGTAACCTCATTGTGTAGAAACTGAAGGACCAGCCGGCCAACCACCAGGGTGCTGGAGCAGACGACCGCATGCGCCACCAGTCATCCGGGGACTCGGGTCACAGTGGGGAGGAGGACTTCGACACGGTTACCATGGCAACACAGACTGACAGCGGGGACAGTAGTGACGTGCCGGTACAGTTCCGCCCGAACATCCCTGGTGCCATCTACCATGGGGCCTGGCAGATAGGTAATGTACTGAACAATGTTTAAAGTGACTTGAATTGTTTTTCGGTTGTTACCGCTGTTCTCTTTATATAATGTGTTGTAATAATTTTTTTGTCTCTTTTTATAATTTAAATAAACTGTTAAAATTAACCTAAAGATTCAGACTATCGCCATGTAAATTTGAATAATCTTAATTACATTTAAGTCTTGACTCATATTTTTCATATTCTTGTAGATGAGAGTGTGCCTCGGTCCCAGAGTGCCAATCACCATGGCGACCTTGCCAGCGTCATGTCCTTCAACTCGACCAACACGAGCAGCTCGCGGGGGTCAGGGGTGAAAGGTCACGGGCCCCAGAAGTCACAGCAGGTCGGCCCAATACCTCTCCAGATACCTCCACAACAACTGGGCACAAAGGTAAGTTGGAGAAGAAAAAAGATAAAGGTTTAACTCTATTAGTTCAGATTATGACAGTGGATGAGTTAACCTATTTGGAATCTTTTAGGAAGCTAAGTGGATAGAGAGTGGATATAATTATGTGTAACCAATAACAGCCTCACTTGAATCAGAGGTAGAGGGCAAATGGATTGTAGAAGTCATTCCATGACCAAATCACCATACAATTACGTGGGCATGCCGTGGTCAAATTTGTGATCCCTGGATTGGCAGGTTGTCTCTCTTACCACATAAGGTTTCAAGTACAGCAGGTTGATTTATGATTAGTGTGTAAGTGTTCACATAAGAACACATATTTGATGAGTTATTTCCGTTCCTGCAGGTAGAGATGGTGTACAGCCTGTTGTCCATGCTGGGCACACATGACAAGGACGACATGAGCAAGACCCTGCTGGCCATGTCTTCATCCCAGGACAGCTGTGTCGCCATGCGACAGTCAGGTGAGTCCTGGGGTTGTATGTATCATGTCAGGACAGTGTTGTTGAGACACACATGACAAGGACGACATGAGCAAGACCCTGCTGGCCATGTCTTCATCCCAGGACAGCTGTGTGGCCATGCGCCAGTCAGATGAAATAAAAACTAGCATTGATATTTGCGCTGATGCTTACATCTGTAGATAGCCCATGTCTATCACCATATTAAAACATTAGAGGCCAGTAACGATTAACCACACATTTGTAGTGTACTTTTAGTGTGAAGGTCGATTTCTCACTGGTATAGATCTTTCAGTCTTCAAGTATAATCAGTATCATATGGCCTAGGCTCTTAAAGTACAAGAAGTACTCGAGACATAAAATTGACATTGATAATTTCTCGGCAGGCATTATCGAAAATAGGGTATCATGGTTACAGGAAATCGCTCTGCATGTTTTCCAAGAAAACCTGCATTGCACAATGGGTGATCATATAAATGCCATTTCCGCTTGCACAATGCATTGGTCTGTAAATGCCAATTCTTGCAGTTCTATCCATCATTAGCGCTATTGTGTAACAATTCCAGACAATTGGTTTTTCACAACAACTGTACAGTGAAATATGCATTCTTGTCTGTATAACAATGAACAAATGCGTAATTTTATTTGCCAGATTACAAAACAGTACATATAGAACAAGTTTATTCGAAAGCAAGTTATTACTTCCTATCACAGTGCTACTGTGTTCCAGTAGTTAAAAAAAAGTCATTCCTATATTGTAATTTTATATTACAGTTCTGTAATATAAAGGGAGAGTAATGCTGCTGATATATTAGAAAAAAGCAACATGTTACTTCCCTTGCATAGCAATGCACTTTGTAAGTTAACTATCAATCATTTGCCCATCTTGTGATTACAATGTTGCATATTTTTCCTGCAGGTTGTCTGCCCCTGTTGATCCAGCTGCTTCACGGCTCGGACCAGGACTCTGGACTGCTTGGTAACACGCGTGGCAGCAAGTCAGCGCGAGCCCGCGCCGCCGCAGCCCTGCACAACATCGTCCACTCACACCCAGATGACAAGCGTGGCCGGCGGGAGGCTCGGGTGCTCCGACTGCTGGAGCAGATCCGGGGCCACTGTGACCAGCTGAAGGAGGCCTCGTCTGACGAGGAGGAGGAGGAGCGCAGGCAGCCAGGTACTTGAGACGGGGGCGCAGCTGGGGTTAATGTAATTCTACTGTTGTGCTGATAGTGTCATTAGCTATGAACTTCATTTGTTTCCTTAGGCATAGATGTTCACTGTGGATACTGAACAGTAATCAATACTTGTGTAAGAGTTAACCTATCAATTTTAAAATGATGGTATTTATTGTAAAGAACTTTCATCTCTTAGTAAAAGCTTGCCTATAAATGAACAGTTTTTCAACAAGGGAGATAATCTGTAAATGGTCAGGCTTGTATTGAAGCAGTTGTATCCCTGTTCTTGATAAAAGTTTTCTAATTTTTTATCTGTCTACTGCTGTTTCTTAATAACCTTTTGTTAATGTTGGACATTGTTGACATTTTAAGTACTAAAATTTGACCCGTACCCTCCAGTGCCCCCTCCAGACCCGATGGACCACCACCCTGGGCCTGCCATTGCCACTCTGATGAAGCTCTCCTTCGACGAGGAGCACAGGCACGCCATCTGTACACTTGGTACGGCAATCTTTCATGGTTTTTCCTGATATTGTGTCAAGCTTTTTAATATTTATCTGCCATATTTACGTGTCGATTAGTTAAACACTGTGAAGTGTATCTTGGAATAAGTCCAAATAAAACATAAAATGCTAAAAATGTATTACTAGAAGTTAAGGTTTTGTAATTTAATAGCATTTGAGTAACATACTAACTAGTGCTGTCATTGATACGCCATTTAGCGTATCAATGATATCTATATATCGGAAGAAAAGTATTGACGATATATCAATGAAAATAAGCTTTCAATTGACTTTATTTAAAAACAGCCTAGAATGCATCTTCTATGTTTGTTTATGCGTATGTTTCTGCATATATATATAGTTGAGTTTTAAACATTCAAGTAAAAAAAATGGATAAAACGAAATTATTGTGTGGCGGTTCAATTTTTTGTCATTTAAGTTGTTGTTCTTTTTACACTTCTATATGATTAAGTGCACTGTTATGTTCTGCAAAGTTTATGACCGATTATAAGATCATAAAGATGTAGACATAGCATCTAAATTGATATAAACAACAAACTAAAACAAGTGTTCTCAATTAACAATATTCACTTTTATAATTTATAGTGGATACAAGCAGAAAAATAAACATACTGATATAAACCAGATTTCAAACAGCAACAGTATTTAAGGCATATTACTCGGGTACACGCTGTAACTAACATGCTACTGCTCTGGTGTTATAGTTATTAAGTAAAGAAATGTGCATTAGATCATGTATATGTGAATATTAAGTATAGTATATTACTGTTAAGCAATATCTTCATTACATTCCAGTTAAATGAAGGCATTTAAAATGGTCAAATAACAACACTTTTCCTCTTTAGACATGTTGTTGTCAAAAAAACAGTGATTTTTGTGAGAAAAAAAAACAAAATCATTTTTCTTTAGAGATTTTCAGCTGATATATTGATATTTTAAAATGTATATTGATATATCAATATCAGTCGAATCAATGACATCCCTTATAGTAACCTTACTTTAATTATCTGTTTCCAGGTGGTCTTCATGCAATAGCAGAGCTGCTGCAAGTTGACAACGACGTGAATGGCAACTCCAGCGAGCAGTACAACATCACGATGCGGCGGTACGCCTGCATGGCTCTCACCAACCTCACGTTTGGAGATGGCACCAACAAGGCCCTGCTCTGCTCCATGAAGCCAAGCATGGAGGCCCTCGTGGCACAGCTGTTCAGTTCAAATGAAGAACTGTGCCAAGTAGCTGCGAGTGTATTGCGCAATCTCTCTTGGAAAGCAGATCTGGCCAGTAAAAAGACACTGAGAGAAGTGGGAGCTGTGACTTCACTCATGAGAGCATCTATGAAGGTGCAGAAGGAAACTACTCTGAAAAGTATACTTAGTGCTCTGTGGAACTTGTCTGCTCATTGTAGTGAGAACAAGGCAGATATCTGTGCTGTGGAAAATGCTCTTGAGTTTCTCATAAGCTCATTGACTTACAAGAGTCCCTCAAAGACGTTTGCAATCATAGAGAATGGTGGAGGGATTCTACGGAATGTTAGTAGCCATATAGCTGTGAGAGAGGATTACAGAACTGTGCTGAGACAACATGGTTGTTTGCAAATACTCCTGAAACATTTGAGGTCCACTAGTCTGACCATAGTAAGCAATGCATGTGGTACGCTGTGGAACTTATCAGCGCGTTGTGCCGAGGACCAGCAAGCATTGTGGGAAATGGGCGCAGTGGGAATGTTGCGTAATCTGGTGCACTCAAAACACAAGATGATCTCGATGGGTAGCAGTGCTGCCCTGAAAAACCTTCTGGCCGCAAGGCCGGCAATGAAGAACATAGATCTGAAGAAAAATGCCAACCAAAATCGACCCACCTTGCAAATCAGAAAGCAAAGAGCACTAGAATCCGAAATTGACCAAAATCTAGCAGAGACTTGTGAGAATATGGAGAGTCCTAGAGATAGTCCAATAGATAAAAAGCAGGATAGTGAACACTTTGTGTATCCTGTGTACCAGCTGCAGGATGGTGACCCCAGGAGGCCAATGCTGAGAGCACCTGTGATGCCCCGTAGCCAGAGTGGGGACAATGCTCTGTACACGGACAAGGGCAACCAGCCTGGGGTTGCCAGGTCGGGCAGTCAGGACAGTGTCGGCAGTACTCACTCAGACATTTCCCATGACAGAAACAGACATTCATCTGGGCCTCGAACTAGTTCACTCATGGGAGGTAGCCTAGATAGGAACAAAGAGGGTAACATACTGGGACAGCGGCAACCAAATGACGGCAGGACGGAGAGAAACCCATTAGGTACACCAAACAGCAGAATCCTTCAAGTGATGCAGGAGGTGGCGTTACATGCTGGTATCAACAGCCAGAAAGACACAAACCCTGGAGTGTTCAAAGTGCCATACCCAATCACAAGCCTGCGACAAGCCCAGTCCCACAACATTCCTCCATCCTCATCCTCCTCTGCCCCCTCTAGTCAGCACATGTCCTCCCAGCAGCAGCACCCAGCCTTCATGGCCCACATGTTGAGTCAGGCACACTCCATGCCCTACCAGGGCTACTTGATGTCCACCTTACCACCTCACAGTGGGGCCAACAACTTCCCCATGGCCAATCACCAGCGCAGTTTGCAGCCTGATGATGACGAAAGTGATGAGAAACCGTTGGACTATAGCATGAAATACCAAGAGAATGGCCCTGGCTCATCCAATATGCCACAATCACAGCAACAGCAGCATCTAGGACCCAGGTTTCCCTTGCACCAGCCCAGGCCTATGGTGGGCAACTATGTTGGCGGCTTAGCACAGCATGGCAGGGGTAGGTTTCCTGGTCCACAGATGAGGCCCTATCTTAACCATCGCAGCATGGGCCAGCAGATGAATGCCAGGTTTCAGTACAACCCGGCTTACGCAGAAACTGACCTTGATGATCCCGAGCAGCCCACAGACTACAGTGCAAGATATGGTGTTGAGTTTAACCAAGATGAGAGGGTAAACTACGGTGCAAGATACTCAGAAACAGATCCCAACTGTGCTGACTGCAAGCTAGAAGAGGCCAGGCGATACAATGACCGACTGGAACAAGCTATAGACGAGGACCAGATCAAGACTTTTTGCACTGAAGACACCCCATACCTTAGCACCGCAACTTCACTCACTGACCTCAGTACTGCAATGAAGATCATGGAAGAAGCAGAACAGGCTTGTCCACGAGATGACAGAGATTTCAGTGGAGATGAGACTAAGAATTTTAGTTCCACATATGGTGAAAATGAACGATCTGAACGACAGCAAAGCAGTGAGAGTCAGAGGTCTGACGATAGTCACAAGGGTGTCAGGTTTGATGAGAAGAGCAGCAGGTCCGGCAGCAATGTTACAGACATTCAGACAGGCACCACAGTGATAACCAACTACAACCTCAAGATCAAGTCCCAGGATCATGATTCATCCAGCCTGCAGGGTGAGGAAGTGCAGGAACGCAGTTTCCATGACAATCGCAATGATGATGGTCCATCAGACCAGACAAAGACCTACTGTGAGGAAGGTACGCCTGTGTGCTTCTCTAGAGTGAGTTCTCTAAGCTCCCTTCACAGCAGTGAGGCTGCTGACAGGCAGGAGAAGAGGCCCAATGGACCCTTGCAGCCGATTCATGAGACGGAAGACATGAAGAACAGTGCTGTGAAGAGGCCTCCTCCAGCATTGTCACCACAGACGTACAGACACAAAGATGGCATGAATGAGAATAGCAGTGAGAAGGAACACAAAACTGTCACCTTTGATGATAAGGAGCAGGTGCAGGAGACACCAATGATGTTCAGCAGGTCCACGTCCCTGGGCTCCCTGAGCAGCTTTGACACCCAGTCTGTGCACAGCTCCGTGTTCAGCGAGTACAGTCGGCGGGCCAGTGAGGTTGTATCTCCCAGCGAACTGCCCGACTCACCTAGTGAAACCATGCCACCAAGTCCCAAGAGAACCAAGTCACCAGAAAGGACACCTGGTGTGCGGAACGTGAAACAAGAACTATTTCCTCCGTTCAGTGGGCCACAACAATTTATTTCCCAGCCAAGTATTGCTGCCCAGCAGATAAGCCCACTTAGACAGCTGATCCATATGAATGACATAATGATGAAGCAGATGGATTATGAGACAGGCTCTTGCAAGTCTGAAGCCCCAGTTGTGTATGCTGATGAAGGCACGCCGCCGATCTTCCATGATAACCTTAGTGAGCTAAGTTGTATCACTAGCGATAACTATAACATTAATGACAAGACGCTGGTTGGAAGCCAAGGACATATGACTCCTGGGAGCAAGAGTCAGGGAAGCAGTAGCAACAGAACTGCTGATATCACCATCACATCCAACAAACCTTCTGGCCTTGCTGACAAAAAAGATGAGGCGTCAAATCATGGGCAGGAGGAATCCAGTGATAAACCTGAAAATGTTTTGGAGAAGACAAACCAAGCTCCTGAAGTATCAAAACTAGAACATGCAGCAAAACAATCGTCTGAATCTACTCAAGGTGAGCAAAAGGAAGGACCAAAGCAAGAAGACAAGGCCATGTCCTCAAATTCTGATGTCTCGGAAGGCGAGGATGAAATTCTAGCCAACTTCATCAACTCTGCAATGCCAATCAGTACGAAGAAATCCAGAAAGAGCTCAGAAAACAACTCCAGAAGAAAATCAAGTTCCAGTAAACCAGACAGTGGTTCTAGCTCACGGTCTAAAACACCTGCTAAATCACAACCTCAGTCAGGCAATTCCAGCAAATCATCAAGTGTTAATAGTTCAGCTAAGAAAACACTCATTAAGCAGCCATCTAACAAATCATCGAAAGAAAACTCACCAGAAGATAAGCAGAGGTCAGACAAACCTCAGGGATCCTCGCCTGGTAAGAAGTCCCAGATACCCCGACCCCTACAGCACAGACAGCTGCAGCAGCTGAACCAACTCGACACCAGTCAGGACTCAACTAGAACCTTCACTGATGACGACTCTCCATTCAACACATCAAATACTCAGTCAGTCATTGCACAGTCAGTCATTGCAAGGTCTGCTCAGAAACCAAGACCAGCTGTAAAACCAAGCCCACTCATTCTACAGAAGGCTCAAAATCTTTCAAACTTGGATTATGATGATGGCTATGATATGGAGGAGGGTTGTAAAACATACGCCACAGAAGACACACCATTCTCAGGCTCTATTCCCGCCTCACCAAAATCCACGAGAAAGTTTGGAGACGATGGATTGTATGACCATAACCAAGACACAGTCCGATCATTCGCCACAGAGGATACACCATTCAGTGGCTCCATGCCTGGTTCACCTGGGCCTGAGAGGCGGGCTCAAACTGTGGGTGATATTGAGACTGACTCTGTCAAGTGTTATAACACAGAAGACACACCTTTCAGTGGGTCAGCATTTGGATCACCAAAGGCCCAAAGGAAACAAATCAATGGGCCACCACCAAGTTCCATGCCAAACCAGGGACCAGTGCCATCAAGACCAGCAGTTCCAGTGCCAAAACCCCAGACTTCCTCACAGATAAAGGAAACGGGAGGGCTGCCTGCCAGGCATCCTAACTTTAATCCTCAGTTACTGGCCAATGTTGGCTATGGTGACTATGACGATGGTTGCGATGCCATCAAGACATATGCAACTGAAGGCACCCCACAGAACTATTCCAGGACTGGCTCATGTAGTGATCTCAGCAGCCTAAATGCCAACTTCGATGAAAAAGTCAAGATTGTGATCCCAATTCAAGAAAGAAATTCAAGTAAAGCTCAAGAAGTTGCAAAGCCTGTGGTTACAAATCAACAAAATTTCAGAAGTATTGAAGATGATAAATCTGACAGTAGTTCACTAGATGACAATGAAGATCTATTGTCAGAAATCATTCAATCAGCCATGCCCCCACCGAAGCCAAACTCAAAATCCAGACGATCTATGGATCGCCATGCTGAAGGAGCGGAATCTGTGGCAAAGGACAACTTTCGATTTAACCGTCCCTCACATAAACCCAGCCAGATTGCCAGACCTTCATACCCGTCCCACTTCCAACCCTCTAGAACCTCCAGTATTGCACAAGATGCCAACAAAGGAAGGTCCCAAGTACAGCGGTTTGGGTCAGAAGCCAATGATGACCAGATGAGGACCTATGCTGTTGAAGGGACGCCAAACATGTCCAACTCTACCTCACTCAGTGATCTGACCACTGATTCTTCGTCCCATGTTAAGAAAACTCACAACACCACAAAGCCAAGCAATTCTTCTATGTCTAGTCAAAACAACTCGAACATGATGATGAACTATGGTCAGTCTGTGACCTACAGTGCAGGAAATGACTCAGTTTTCATGCAGGCAGACGGAATTGGTGATTCCATGAGAGTGTTCAAGATGGAAGGCACCCCACAGAGCTTCTCATGCAATGAATCTCTCAGCTCACTGGGTATTGTTGATGATGACAGCAATAATGCAGTCGCACAGCAGGTAAAAGCCTTGGCAAACAGGCTTACAGGCAATATGAGCACAATCAATGCAAATACTACTGCTGAAGTGAGTGTGACAAAACCTACCTCAAACAAATCCCAGTCCCAGTCCAAAGCCTCGAGTGTGAGTGAAGGTTCCCAGGAATTCCATGGTGACCTGGAGAGACAGGTGATCGGTCAGTCTAGCGAGGACCAGTCGGTACACGAGGAGGAACACCGGGCCCCAGACCAGGAGGAGATCAGGAACTACAAGGTTGAGGACACCCCACTCTGCTTCTCTGTTAACTCCTCCCTCAGTGACATCCATGATGAGGTGGAGAAGTCTGATGCCAGCAAGCCCCACCAGAAACAACCACAACCTGAGAGCCACAAACAGGCATCTAAGGATGAGTACAAATTGGATAACAAAGTGGAGCACACTCCAATCTGCTTCTCAAGGAACAGTTCTCTCAGCTCGCTCAGTGTTAACTCCGATGATGATGAAGACCCAGATGAGTTGGCGCTACTGGAAAACTGCATAAGCTCTGCTCTGCCGCCCCGAACAAGGCCACCCAGTCGACCCAGCAGCACCACAGGCAAGCCTCGCTCTAACCAGCCTCTGTCCGGTGATGAAGGAGGGTCACATGACTCGAGAATATCCTCCTGGAGGCAGCAACCGCACCGCTCCAACGAGGAGCTGTTCAGGATGCCGGCCGCTGATGCCAGGGGTCGCCCATGTAGGTCAAGGTCACAGGACTGTGAGAAACGTCTGAAAGATATGTCCAACCAACAACTTGCCCAGCAATGCAATAATAACAACATTTATAGAGGATCTTTTGACTCCCTGGCCAATCAGAGACAAGATATGCCAGTTAATAATAATAACCATCAGCAGCAGCAACAAATTTTATCAGAGACAAAGAACTTTACCCAGCAAATGATACAAATGACCCGAAGTGTAGAAAAGGGAGACAATCAAAGTGAGAAGGCAGATTCCCCTGCGAGTGATTATAACTTCTTCATGATGTGCAGTGGTAACACAGAAATCAGTGTGGAGGGTATCAGCAAGCAGTCATTTCCCAGCAGTATGGCCCCTGACACAGATGATGACCTACTAGATGGCTCGCTCATCTCTAGCTTCCGTAACGATGCAGATGGCCAACATGGCAACCATGATGATACCCTGAGAGAAGAAAGGTCAGGCGTCAAATCCATGAACAGTACTCTCACAGAAGGTTTCCTAAAGACTCCAAACAAGAACGGACAATACATGGGCAACAGTATCACATCCGAGGATGGTAGAGCTCTTGCGGAAAATGCCAATATTGTCATGTCAGAAATGCATCATATGGTCATTTCCGGAGCTTCAACAGTAGATGAAGACAGATTTATCGAGAATGAGACTTTATCACTAGTCTCAGACTATCTGTCAGACACAGCGTCGGAATCCAACACCTGGTCAGGAACTTCTGATCTTCCTAGTGAGGCCAACAGCACGAGAAGTCAAGGCGGGGCATCACAGTCCAGTGGCCGACCTCGCATTGTAAAGCCAGGCAGCAAGGCGATTGCGGAGAAGCCCGCAGCTGACAACGAGGAGAAGAGTGTGCGGGGGCGCCGGAAGCCGCTGTACCCTGGCAAGCCTGCAGCCTCACCACAGCCCAGCAAGCAGGAGAAGCCCAAACCCACCAAACTCTCACCAAGGTATGTAAAATAGTAGGTTGTGTGTCTTGGACATGCCAATAAGTTGATACAATACTTTAGTATTTAGTAGTATTTTAACTGTAAAATTTATACCCCTGTTACACTAGAGCCCGTTCTTACCCGTTTGTACTACGTTTCCGAAATTTTATAAAACGAGTTGAGGTCGGGTTGAAACAGGCATATTTGGCCAAACGATGACTAGAATACGATTGCAACTAGTTCACATACCGTTATTGACTTTATACACCGTTTTCAAACAGTCCTAGTACGACTCCAGCCAGTTCAAGTCCGTTTCGTTACTAGTTCTATTTCGTTCCCATTACGTCCACTATCGCCAATAACTCGACCACCTCGTTTACAGTCCGTTCAACTCGACCACAGTACGTCCTCATTCCGTCCTCAGTACGTTCAGATCGTAACTGCGAGCACGTCCTGGTCCGACCTATAAAAACTCGGCATGTTTCAGCTAGTCCTCATTCTAGTTTGTCGCTTCAAGCCAATAAAAATACCCAAGCAAGCAAACGTAAAAACGTCGCTCCTCCACTCACACAGACTAGAGAACAGACTGTTGTCGCCCAACCCTTTACTGAAAATGATGCCCCACCGCCAAACCCACCTTCTGACGACTAAGTCAGAGGGCCAGCTGTCCATTATCCATGTTACATATGTGACGTACTGCAAACGGAATTTTCGTTGAAAGGACTGGATACAAACGCAACAACTCATACTGAACACCGATAAAGCGTACCTAGGACATACTGCAAATGCTTAGGACTGTGTAGAAACGTGTTAGGAACTATTTGTTTTGATTTTATCAGAATAACACTGAGTAAGGACGCACTAAGAACGTTATGCAATCGAGTAAGGTCGGTCTTCGGACGAGATGAACGAGTTAGAAACGGACAAGGTCGTTACAGATCGTACTTCTAACACCAACTCAATTGCACTACGTCCCAGAACGTCCTAAGTACGATCGCAGTACGACAGTTACGTTCGCAATACGACTATCTCGTTTTCGGTAAGATGGCACTACGTCTTATTTCAGGACGGGATGGCTTTCAAATTTTTTGAGTTGGTTCAAAATTTTGAGAGGCCATCTCGACCAAACTCGTCCTAACTCGTCCAATAACGTTTGTAAACAGATCTCAATAGGTTGCTACTATGACCACTCAGTTTTCACGCCATTCAAGCCCGTTCGGTTCGAACTTTT
>Ga0224511_10002079_pt1 | contig 13068 bp, 7 predicted proteins | sample SF_May12_sed_USG_2_FD_169988 | JGI IMG/M metagenome (GOLD analysis project Ga0224511, IMG submission 169988) | Sediment microbial communities from San Francisco Bay, California, United States - SF_May12_sed_USGS_8_1 | ecosystem: Environmental > Aquatic > Marine > Sediment | place: USA...
AGCATCTCTATCAGCCTCCAAGATACACCACGCATTAGTAACCGTGCTCATGCGAGCTTTGTACGCTTCCCATTCAGAATAAGCGCTTGTAGCCGTGAAGTAGCTGTCTGGCACGGGGGTAGTACCGTCTAGCAGTGGTTCCGCCGAAACACACGTTAGACCTCAATAACAGATATTGGTAATTTAAATGTTAGCAAATAATACATTAATACATTAAGTATTCTTCCTTTAATGTTACTAAGTATCAGCAAATGGATTTAATATTTTAAGATAAAGATGATTAAATGTTTTTTATTCAAACGGAACAATGTTTCATTTTAGTTGTCAATAGTAGTTAGAGACGGTATCTCGTGGTATATTAAAACAATTAATATAAAATTTAGGAACATAAATATATCACTTGTCTCGGGCGACGAACACAAGTGAAAAAATCACATTTTATATAATTTTTAAATAAAATACCCCTTAACATAATGTTTTTAACAACAACAATTACAACAGATCGGCTAGACTAACAGTTAATATTGTTTTGTGTTTTGTGTACTTAACAAAACATTTCAACCGTAGGATGAAATAATGAGGGTAAAGAGCTAATAATTGCTTTATAGTCCGGCAGCCAGCTAGTGATGTGTATATACATAACCTAACATTGGAGTACGCATAATATGTTTGGTATCAAAATGTTCGGAAAGGTGTCCTCTCTAAGAATCTGCTGTACGACACGCTGTCACCCTTGAGCGTTTTGAAAAATTCAAGATGGCGTCCAAGATGGCCGCCAAATATTTTAAACTGACAACTAACCTTATATATGACCTACCAAAGTACAAATAACTTACAAAAATCAAAGGCATTAACCATTTTATTTAATTTATTGTTTTTTTGTATCATCATTTACATAATAACATATGAAAAACTATTTTTTCCCTATTTTTAACGACACAAAATACTACCGAAAATGGTATTTTAATGATAATCGTATAAATATTTTAATTTTAAAATGCATTTTGTCAGGAAAAAGTCCTTTATATCGAAGAATTGTAGTCTATAGTTTTTATTTATATTCAAAACCTCTTTTTATGCAAAAAACTTGTTTTTGTATCATTGAGCATTTTGATTAATTCAAGATGGCCGCCACATTGAACGTTTTGGCTGTTCCTGCTCAACATCACATTTGAATTATTATTTTTGTGACTAAATACATAGAACTTGTTTAATACTATTTTTATTGTAACTTTATTATGCAATAAACCAGTTTTTCTGTCTTTATATATAGTGTATTCAGAATAAAAACGCATTGTACATGAAAGACAATGAAAACTTGTACTTGAGATAATATTCAGTATGTCGTATAAACTAATCACAGATCAATGGAATAGTTATTTCAGATAAAAGTTATGGTGTTTAACAATGTTTTAATGGTTATAGTGCTGATGTCGGAAGGCACAACTTTAATTTTGCTGCTTAAACAATAAACATAAAACTTTCGTTGGCAGTCAGACCTACAATCTATTTGTTACTACATGTTTCATCTAGCTATAAAATTTCAGATTATAATAAACTGCTAAACCATTTAAGATAATCTTGGCTAACGGTTAGGGTGTTGATCTGTCCAGAATGTTGAAGGGTAAGTTGGTAAGAAATTCCCTACAAAATTAGATCTCTTCGAATGTTCACGGAAGATGTCCTAAAACAAGATATTTAACTTACATTACACTATGATGATCTTTTCTAAAAACTTAAAGTGATTTTTGATGTTTTGTCATAAATGTGGAACATAAAGCGTAATGGACCCCCGTTTTTGTTGCTCTTAAAGCCATAATTTAAAAATATTGCAGCTCGACACATCAACTATGCAAGATGTGATATTTACTACCTAACTTACATATGGATAATTACAAATAGACGCAATTAATAAACAAATATATAATACGTTGTAAATGAACATTCATTTGCTGGCCACACACTCTGTCATGTCATTTCACGACTGCAAAAAAGGTTTTTTACCAGTTTGTTCCGATTCATAGAAGAAGACGCCATACATCTCATCCGTGGTGTCCAAGACATCTTGTGGACCATCGACGCTCAGATAACAACTCCTTGTGGCCTTGTTGTAGCCCGCCAGAGTACATCTGCCTGTCTGTTTTTCTTTGTTGCATCTTTCCACACATTGAGTTTTTGAAATCTTCTGCAGCGTTGTATAACTTGTAGACACTTTTTTACCCTCTGTGAATTTAGTTATTACACTTTGAATGTTTGCCGTACACAAAGAAACTGTCAAAAGATAGATCATTGAAATCTCCAAGAAATGTTTTACACTGAAAGTCATGGTTGTGTTTGGGTTGCTACTAGGGAAACATTTAATATTCTTCTTCTTCTAAAATTCAACTGCGCAGATTAAAGACTCACTGGCTATGTATCTGAGAAAGTTCTCTCTGTGTAAACACATGGAACTATTTTTCAAAAGATACAGCTTTTAAACATTATTATGACATCCGCTTTATCACTATTCTCCCGCTTATTCTGGGAGTTGTGTGTACATAGGGTATAGGTTTATAAACCAGTTGATAAATGAAAGAAAGGCTTGAAGAATGTCAACAAAACCCAGTCCGTAACTACAAATGGATGTGATTTTAAAGTATTTGCCAGTGTAAACGTATCAATTTATAGTTCCGGAAACATTTGTGGACATTTACATCAGCCGTTCAGCTGAGGTAAGTGCTAGTAAAGGCAGTAAAATATCGAATGTTAGACAAAGATTCTTTTAAAGTAGGGTATATTTGGAAACTGCCAACTCATGTTTTCCCCAAACAAGAATGTACTTTTTTATTCAGTAGTTATATATTTCTCAACACAATCAAGTTTTTCTCTATATAAACAAAGAAGAAACCAAACCGTGCTTAAATACTCAATAAAGCACGGTTGTGTGTAATCGAACTATTTACGCTGTTCCGATTGTCTCCCAAAAATGTATTAAGTAAACAACGACTTACCTTATATTATTTGCAAAATCTAAGTCTAATATTGCAATATAATAGGGATTTTGGTCATGGTAATATTTTAAAAACAACATGTTGACCATGCTTTGATAATCGTTATTTCGTAGAAATGATTCAATACCACCAGTCGTGACCAGGTCATCAATATAAAAATGAGTGAAAAGCCATTTAATTCTGTAATCTTGACACTTTAAGTACGTTTAACTGTATTTGAACAAATAACATCCACTTACGTAAGGATTTTATCACATCTAATCTACATTGTGCCATTTTTCTACTTAAAACAACTGAAAACGTCCTGAGAATCTGACGAAATAGCTGCATCATGTTTACTTACAGTAGAAGTAAAATGACGTCACAGTGCAACGCATGCCATTAGAAATTGCAAACTTGTTTGTTTTGCGATGGTTGTGTCCATTTTTGAACGAGACAATATATTCATGAAAACCTATTTTAATTAAATTGTCTATACTTAGAGTTAGTAAAAATTATAATACAATAAAAGTCGACGTCATATATTAAGACATACGAAATTTATTTGGGGAGGAAATAAGACTAGCCAAACATCGGCCGAAGTTGCAAAAGTGCGCTCGCTTCCGAAAAAGATTTCATTCTTTCTTCGATGTTTTAATGCTTTGAAGGAACGTGTTAGAATGGAAATAGAATTTGATGCTACGTGCTATATCGTCAGTTAGAGCACAAATTCTCGTAAAGGCGCTACAATTTGATCACTCAGGCCTCTCGCAACCTTGGTCTTATTGACGATATAGCACGCAAAATCAAAATATATTTCCAAATTAAAGTGCAAATGCAAAAAAAAACGGTATATCATATAAGAGGCAAATAATCAATTTAAACAAAAACAATCGTGTTATTTTGTATCAACAAATGTACATGTTCATCTCGGAGAAAAGACACCAGTGGTTATTCACCCAATGTTCATGTTGTACATGGTACCTTTTAAGAGCTAACATGACGTTAGCTTCCGCCTGAACCGATCAACACATAACATTTTCGACCAAACAATGTAATAAGGAAATTAAACATAAAACGATGCTTTGTCTTTTTTGCGATTTGTTTACAATCTACTGTTTAACCTTCATTTAACAGTGAATTATGCACCCCTTAGTATGAAAAATAAATAAATGCCGAAATTTGCAGCCAGCTAATTAAGTTTTTGTTTGTTTATATAATGTTATTTGCATGCATAACGACGAAAACAGCTGTACTGGTAGGTCCAGTATGTCGATGGTCGAGAGGGAAGCGCAGTGGACTGTGGCGCGCGATGTTTCGGAATTAATTCCTCCGTCAGATTATGACTGCTTATGTTTTCATTTATGTTACGTTGTTGTTGTTTTTTTTTGCCATGCATCTTTTATTTGCCATCCCTTTTGCAATGCTTTATTATTAATGTTTTTACGTATTGAAATGTTATTGAGCAATAATAGGTTTTTATGATGCTTTATAATAGCATAATTAAGGTTATTATTGAACACAAATACTCATTTAAATACTTCAATTTAAGTTATATGTCATTTACTAAGTAATACAGACAAATCACGGATGTTTTGTAAGCTTTAAATAGGTGTTTAAATATCTGTACAAGGTAACAAAAAGGAACCACGGTCATGATCTGCGAGGATTTATTAAGAAAATCGTGAGTATATGGTATTGTAAAAATATTTGAGATGCCTAATGTTTTATGTACATTTGTAGCAAAATTGATAGATCCATAACCTGACCATTAATTTGAATATGAAAAGATTTAACCACAAACATTGCCATGTGTTATATTGTTAGCAACTAGCTTGTGGGTAAATTCTTACTGTAAACTATTGTTTAGATAAAAGATAATCCCGTGACCATACTGTAAAACGATTGGCTGGCACCAGGAGATTCGCAATGTCCAATGCTGCAGTGGTGGATATATCATTTCTGCATTTCAAATTAATAATTTTGAAGTTCATGTGTTAAGTAATTTACACCATCAGTAAAAAATATAATACTTACTTGTCGGGTCCAGCAACATGGGTTAACTAGGAAAAACTCTTGTACTGGTTATGTACTGTAAACTTTTAACTGTCTTCTTTTAAAATGATATCATAGTGTTTAACTGTTTTGAGACTGAATGATATGACTACTATTACACTGATTTTTTGACAGTATATGTGTTCATGTAGACAGAGAGGTTTATATTTGAATCATCTGGATGTATAACTTCACACATATGTTAACAGAATAGAACATAACAGTACAAGCAATTTATTAAAATAACTAAAGCATACACTATTTCTCGTAACATAACAAATAAACAATTTGCTAATTTATTAACAGCCACGTGACTATATTGGTAATAAAAATATATAGTAAATAGCAACTCATAAATCCGTATCGCAGTGAGAGTCTGGACAATCATGATCTTGAACTATTTTTACCTTAAACCCATAAGTCCGATCAGATATTATATAGCATAAATGTGATAAGTGTGAGCGAAACTCCACCATATCAATTTAAACATTGGTGCACAGCAGTGATAATCTTTGGCCTGCGTTTTGCGTGATTTGCGCGTAATTGTCATTAAATCGCATAATTGCACAAAGTGTGCGCTCAAAAGCCGCATGCCAAAATTGTCAAAAATCATTTTTATCCGTTTCAAGAATAAGAGCAATGGAGTCGATATTTCAGTTTATCACAATCTTATGTTTTTGAAAGTAGAAAATGGTCAGCAGCCTTATTTATTAATAACAATCGCAAAATGTCAAATGTTTTCATAGTCAAGTTTTTTAAAATAAATGTTTTGTTTTGCTATATAGATAGATTTATTTCTGCATAATATATAACAACATAAAAACATCATACATGTACATACATAAGGCAAACATGGTATAATGAGTTTTTGCCAGATACATAATACACAAAGGATAACACAAAAAGGGATTACAATCCCTTATTTCCATTGTGGTCCTAATATAATAGTAGTTTGACAATAGAAGACATGTATTACCTTATTACATTATTGAATATAACAACATCATTTACTATATATCACGGGAAAAATAAAAGACACATCGTATATAAATAAAATTATATATTAAAAAGCACCTAAAAGATTATGAACTAAGATGACTATTAAATAGTTAATTAACAATTAAATGCATTGACATCAATAAATCTGTATGAGGGTTTGACAAAAATAACAATTACTAAAAGGACTAAAACTTATAGGAGCAGATGATGTTTTACATTATGTTTAAAAGCAACTAATGACTCAGAATCCTTTATGTGTTGTGGTATCTTGCCTGGTTTCTGTGTGTCTCGCCTGGTTTCTTTGTGTCTCGCCTGGAATCGAACTATAATTACTACAGTTGGTAGCTTATTGTTTTTCTCAAAGGGTGTTTTAACAGAAAGTAGACCAGAGTTTATCAATGTAACTTTATTTGCGGGAAAGAACAAAAGATTGAACCTAATGATTGCACGAAGCGAGGAGTCATACATGACGACAATTACCTATTGACACAATGTATTGTATAGTTGCAGGTTTGTTGACAGTTTAATACATCAAGGGTACAGACAAAAACTCCTTTCTAAAACCTTGTTATATATCATTTAACAGCAAACCCTTATTTGATCATTGTATCGATAGTGTTTTATGAAGATCGTGGTTATGGTACTTCATAGCGATATGAATAACAGTTGTGAGTTGTTTCTTGCTCAATGAGTGTTTGTTTTAATTCTTATTGTCTGAGCTTTTCCCGTAAAAGCAATAGTTTACGTATTGGTAAAAGTTGCGAGTTATCGAAGTTCGCCTATAAATTTGTTTCTGAATTTCATTTCAAACAATCAGTGACATTGTAATTCAGAATCTAAAACAAAAAGCGAAGCTACAATAATACACATAAAATGTTTCAAAGTTATAGACCGTTGAGAATGAATGTTTGTTCTCAAGCATACTTAGTTACAATAGTTAAATGATTTAAACAGAGAATACAATTTAAAAAAAGCTAAACTAACGTAAGTAATGACTGACATACGCCATTCTTGTTTAATGGGTAGGACTTCTAATATGTTAATTGCAAATTTAAATGCATTAAGTAGTCCTATGGGCATGCGTTCATTCACAGAATTTTCAAACCTCCGTCTGTGCGTTTATACTCCATATGCGCACGAAAACAAGGTTCAATCCGTAATTAACTGTTCAGATATACATGTATCTAATAACATTTATTTGTTTTGGTATTTGAATTGTATGTTTCCATATTTTTTGTACGATTCTGTTTGTAGCGCTGTCGCCTTCTAGGCGACAATACTTTATTACATCCTTTAGCTTTTTATTGGTTTCTTGTTGTGGTTATAGAGCTAATATTTTTTTCTACGGCTTTATACAGGCACACACGTGTATTTTATTATTCCAAGTAAAACAGCAGTATCGATTTGCTGGTATGTACAAATTAAATAAGGTCTTTAAATTATTGTCGTTTCGGTAAAAAGAAAACAAAGAAAAAAGAAAGGGTTCGATGTTTTAAGCGTATAACATGTTCAATGACATATCACTTTTGAAGGTAAGGGCATTTAATCAACTAAAAACATTGAATACCTAGAACAAAGTCGTCCGTTTTTGTTTATAACAGACACACATCGATATATAGATAATGGCGATAATCAACAAAATGAATTAATTATGATGCACTGTGTTAAAAATGATGTTAAATCATTTATTATAACTTAAAGCAACTAGAAATGTTTCCATAGGACACGGATGCCCCCGCTAATTGAGCGGACACCAATTTTTGTACTATGTTTTTATAAAAGGCCCATAACGCCGTCAAAATTAGTGGATTGTAACCCAAATCGAACTCGACCTGTGTTTTGATATTATATATCAACATACCAAATTTGATTGAATTGATGCAGTCTTTCAAATGTTATTGAGCGGACACTAACTTTTGATAACGGACGGACGCACGGACGCACGCACGCACAGACAGGGGTAACACTTAATGTCCCTCCACCATTCTTCGAATGGCGGGGGCATAAAAAGCAAACATAGTAGACGGGAATAACGCAAATGTATTCAAACAGAATCATATTACAAATAGAGTTGTAAATTTTTAAAAGCAATAAATTATTCCCTACCTAGAATCGCTGTTAAGAAAAGCCTGCATGCATGTCAATCATTGAAATTGACAAGTATTATACCAGTCATTTGTTAAGCAAGCTATCGTTAAAGCCTTGCATTATTTCAATAACATTTATCAGATTGTGGTTTATTTGATGTTCCTTCGATATAGACGTGTTATATGTCCCCATTATATTACAACTACATATATCTTACTTCACATACTGGAAAAACAATGTTAAAATGAAGTGGACAATCTTACTAAAACATTTTTATTCAAACAACAAGGCGTCGCTATTTTCATCGAGCCCTTGGTATAATGACATTGAACTGAAAAACAGGTCTTGAAAATACCAAATTAACATACTGGTAGACCTTGTTTCATCAAATACGTTATGATTAAATGAGTTTCAGCAGTTCTTAAAGTAAGCCAGCAGATGTATTGGCCCGATGATTATTTAAATAGGTTGATTAAGACCCATCATTGTGAACACAAGTCTATGTTTCAAACCAACCTAGAAGAAATTGAGGGCCAGAATAACAACAAAATCGTCGGTGTACCAGAAAATAAAACTTGGTTTAAGAAATGCAGAAACCAGGCGAGACACACATAAACCAGACGAGACACACGGAAGCCAGGCGAGACATACAGAAACCAGGCGAGACACACATAAACCAGACGAGACACACGGAAACCAGGCGAGACACACAGGAACCAGGCGAGACACACGGAAACCAGGCGAGACACACGGAAACCAGGCGAGACACACAGGAACCAGGCGAGACACACAGAAACAAGCCGAAACACATCGAAACCAGGCGAGACACACAGAAACCAGACGAGACACACGGACGCCAGGCGAGACACACATAATTTAGGCGAGACACACACAAACCAGGCGAGACACACGGACGCAAGGCGAGTCACACAGAAGCCAGGCGAGACACACGAACGCCAGGCGAGACACACAGAAGCCAGGCGAGACACACACAAACCAGGCGAGACACACGGAAACCAGGCGAGACACACGGAAACCAGACGATACATATGGACACTAGGCGAGACAGACAGAAACCAGGCGAGACACACGGAAACCAGGCAAGACACACGGAAGCCAGGCGAGACACACAGAAATGACCGAGACACACGGAAACCAAGCGAGACACACATACACCAGGCGAGACAGACAGAATTCAGGCGAGACACAAATAAATACACAGGAAACAGCCGCTGCAAACTTTAAAATGCCACCCAGATGAGGTGGTTATAGTTAAGGCATCAACAAATCAAAAGGGTCACACAGTAAATGTTCCAGCAGGATATTTGGGAAACTGCTTAGTCGTCATGTCTTGCAATTCATTTTACACTTATATTTTAAATAAATGGTAGAAACAATAACTACCCCGAAATGAAATACGTCACGTTTACTGCGATGGAGATGATTGAAAAGTATATATTATAATACTTATAGCTTAAAGCATAATCGAATTCGGAACAACAAGATTGTATCATGAAAGGTAGACAATAATATTGACACGCGTATGTGCAATCAAAAAACTTTCGAAGATTTTCGATGACAAGCTTTCAGGTACAAATCATGTCTGCAATTATCAAAACAAACCAACCATTTTATAAACAACTTTATAACATCATTAAACATTTCATGACATTAATTTTTACTTTGTTCACACGTCTATTCTGGAAGTTGTGTTTACATAGGGCGTCGGTCTATAAACCAGTAGAATATTTATATCGGGTGTATTAAGAGTATACACAAACGCCAATTGGCCACAAAAAATAAGTATAAGCATTTTTTATGCCCCGAAAGCAGACGCCAAAAGTGAATATTTCAAACTGCCAGTCAGCTGAATTGACTACTTTTAAAGCTAGCAGAAATTACACTGCCTGCACTGCTCGCACTTATTTATTTCTTACATCCGGTTAGTTCCGTCGGTAGAGCAGCGGCGGATAGGCGGCGGTACCAAGTGGTGTCATATGATAAAAGTAATTTGGCGACTTTGTAGTCAGCAGGATGGACCTAGTAACTAAATATCCGCGAGTAGTGAGAAAGACATAATGTAAATGCCGAAACATAAGCAATGTCAATCATCGCGTACTACCAAGAGTTCCAAGTAAAATGCACCAGTCTTAATGCTGTGACGTGTGATGTATCTGTAGGTCTAATCAAAAGAACCAAATAGAGTGCAATCAAATCGAAGCTGCGATGTGCGTTAAGCCTACCAGGTTTGTCACTTGGTTTGATTTTATATTGTTAAGAACATTTTGGATAAAATACCGTTTTATTCACGTATCTATATACAGTGGTTTACCTCTGACACGATAGTTTTAACTGATTTATTACGGGTTGATAGCAATAATATTTACTTTATAATATTTCAGTTGATACTACATGTAACTTGCCTATTTCATATGTAGTTAATGGCATTTTAACAAAGTTTGATAATAAAGAGAAGCTATAACTATTTTAGAGGCAGAGATAACTTCACTTCATCACGTCTTTAGGAATGCCTTGGACCAGCGCTCTATCATTGGGCTATAATGTTTATTCACATCTTGTGTAATGTCTTGGTGCCTTTGATTATGTGGGGCCAGAAACAAGAACACTAGACATGGATCCGTCTGACCTCGATGATATTTCGGCATTGTTGCTAAAGGACATAAGGCCAATACACGAGCTGTTTTAGTGCCCAAGTATTTAAACGAAGTTTACAACAACAAGAACAACAACATGAAAGAACAACAAAAACGAAAACAACAACAACAACAAAGCAGATACCGACTTATAAATATCAATGAACGATGCTGTTTTGACAATCATGTAGTTTCATTTATTGTGCCATTTAAACATTTACATAAACCAACAAAACATTAGATTTTACAAACACGTAAAGACAACATATATCAATAATCAGTTTTTTAATATAGGGACTATTAATACACTTTTCGAATAAAATTTGTAAAAAGGATTGTCGAACATCTACGATTGTATGTCCTTATCATATTTGTATTTCTAACCACAGGGCATGCACTATTTTGCATTTGATATAAGCGTTCGTCTTAGTGAATTGCTTATACGGATGGACACCCATACACTTCCATCCTCAAGTCGGGCCAGTCAAACCACTCCAAAGGGTAGATCCGGAGACAGAGAGCCCTGACAGGAGTGGGCAGCGGGTTCTCAACGACTGTGGCACTGTCTGTGTTTCCAGGGAACGTCTGTAAGAATGCACATGTTGTTTATATCTTCAACCAACCAGAAACTATACATGTTTTTATCATTAAGGTATCATTATAACAAGGACAAAATATTATTTCTAAAACAAGGTGTTTGATAGGTTATAATGCTAGAGAAAGTGTGGATAAACATTGTGTACACCAGCTTATTTTTAGGGTGTCTTGACCAAGAAAATCACATTTTCCCGTTAATAAAAGCAGCATTATTATGAATCCATTGATAAATAATACATATGTTAGATCTACTATATATATATAGTAACAAATTTACGTTAAAAATATTATTACTCGGTCTTGGCAGATTTTATCGCATAATTGCCCCGCACGTGGAGAAAGTTATGCGATAAAAGCCATTGGAAAAGAAGCAAGTGTAATTCTTGGTCTTGCGTTACGTCATTAGTTGCATTGCTGACAGAAAAATGGCCGCCTAGCGAGCGATGATCAAAGGAATATTCTTTTAATATAAGATGAAATATAGATGTTATTGAGTTAAAACACAAAGAGTACTTGTTAAACCGCGTTTTACACAAGCCAGAAGAGTATTTTGAAGTGTAACCGTCATAAATGACGTCATCATTTAAACCATGTAAACAATAACAAATCGCTGTCGGTTAAATACTTAAATATTTTTTTTATAATTTTCATGAGACTATACAGATTATAATAATTAAACAATGCATTGTATATCTTGGATAAAAAGTGTCTATTCGTTTCATGTTAATTTCATGTAGAAAAAAATAATAGTAAAAATGAACGATTGTCTAGAGTCAACTGGTTTAATGCGAATAGATCTAGTATTCGGACAGCAAATATGTCAGAATCGTTGAATCGGTTGTATTATTTTAAGTGGAAACAAGGAGAACAAAGTGTATTTAAACATTTTGTTTTCCTAAAGGACAACATTTTGATTTGGACATTTCTGTCATTCTGATCATTGCAAATTTTTCTTGCGTATTTTAAATGCCTTATAACATTATTTTAGTTTAACATATGTATTATACAGAATAATGAATGGGTGGACGTGGGCGGGGGTTGATAATTGCCTCGCTATCTGGGGGTAAAATGCCCTCGGCAAATAAATTCCCTTCGCATTTAAATGCGATTAAACTTTGATCACAAACATGACCAAAAACGTCATACCAATATCTATATTTACTAAATTGTCCTTTGTGCTGGCTTCTGCATTAACACCCTATGTAAATCTCAACGTTAAACTTTTACACTTGTAACTTTTACACTTGGCACAGATACTTGGAAACTGGTCATAAGCAAATATTTACACCTCTATTTCCATTGCTTCAATATCCTTTACCGGACGAATGAAGTTCATTCCTCGATGAACACCGTTAGCCTTATCACCGCGCAAAGGTACGGAAAACACTTATGACGTCAGTAATTCCCCGCTATTTTTAGAATGTTGCTATTTTAAGATAGCTTCTACAAGATGTAAGGCTATTCTTATAGCCTCCCCAAACAAATTTCGTATTTCTCAATACAGACTTGGGCTTTTATTGTTTAATAGTTTTTACTCAGTTTATGTAGAGTTTAATCAAAAAACGTTTACTTAAAAGTATTAACCGTTCAAAAAAGGGGCACAACCGTCGCAAAACAAACAAGTTTTAGTGTTATGTGTCGCACTGTGACGTCATTCTACATTTACCGAAAGTAAACATGATGCAGCTTTTTTGACTAATTATTAA
>Ga0224511_10002080_pt1 | contig 13065 bp, 6 predicted proteins | sample SF_May12_sed_USG_2_FD_169988 | JGI IMG/M metagenome (GOLD analysis project Ga0224511, IMG submission 169988) | Sediment microbial communities from San Francisco Bay, California, United States - SF_May12_sed_USGS_8_1 | ecosystem: Environmental > Aquatic > Marine > Sediment | place: USA...
TGTAGAAAATGTGTGTTGTGAGCACAATATGTAATCATGTAGACGGTGATGCCTTTTAACATAATAAATGAACAAACTAATGTTTTGGTTTCAAATAACATCTACTGATCTCTAGTAGGTGGATAATTTTTTTTTAAATATAATGTTTATCAAAATACTTAAAACCAAGCTTCCTAATTTAAGATTTTAGTCTACAACTTTTGATATGTTATTTGCTGCACTACCGATAATACAAAATCAAATGACTCTGCATGCGTACATAATAATGCAAGTATGCGCGTGGAAGCCTCGGTGTCGCCGTCCTTCAAGTGGACCCGTGGATAACATGTCTGATGTTTCGAATTTAATATATTATCGGCTTAAATTCTCATTATATGTCTGCCAGTCTTCATTTTAAAATATTTGCTTATTTATCTTCAAGGATCACATTTCTTCTGTCAGTAAGCTGCTTTTAAGATTTAAAAAAATAATTTAATTTAAAATATATCTGTGATCTATGAGGAAGAGAGAAAGGAGAGACCTCCATCAATATAATTTGAGACAGAATCTTTATTTGAACTGTACATGTTTACGTTCATATAGGTTGGCAGTGAACATCCAGGCATTGTTTTGATCGCTGTTTAACGACATGTAACCTAACCCAGTGAAAAGGGCAACTACGTTTTCAAGATAAAGAGTCCCTAACATACTTGTTTTTGTAATTTATTATTATTAATTTAGACGAACCAATCAATCAAAATATACATTGAGACATTTCAATACATAATTAAGTATACACGAAGAGAGTAAACCTTTAATTATTTGATAATAACATCGTTTCATCAATCAGCAGGTAAGCACCTACTAATTTGTACTAATTTGTTTCTATTATTTGCGATATAAAACCGTCGTACATAATCATACTACCATTATCGCCACCGCCGAAACTTCTTTAACAAGCTTTTCTGCTGCTTGGTATGCAGTGTCAAATGTAGTATAAAATTACAATAAATCCCGTCTGTGAAACCGACTTGTTATGTGTATTTTAGTAAAAGCATAGAAACAATAAAGTACACACTGAGAGAAAACAAAACTTCCTGATTCACATCTCGTGTTAGAATCTTCTTCATTTCGCATCTAGACATGGTGAGACAGTAGCCATATAATTTTCAAATTTGCCAACACGCGTGAAGAATAATTAGGATATGGACAAGATGAAATAACCTGCATACGTATCATACACACTAGAGCATAATACTAGCCCGAATTTCGGACACATGACAACAACTATAGTCAATAATAGCTTTAATTTGTGTTCGTTAACCACATATTAGCTAAAACAGTAAGATGAATGTAGCAAAATACGCAAAATGGGGCACACATGTCTAACACATCATGATCTTTAGTGTATGAGTAATTTATGATTTCCATTTTCTTAATTATAAATGTGAAACCGGGCTTTATATTTGAACAGAATATTGACAAAGTGTATCATTTTTTTAAATATACTAACACACGGAACGATTTTAAGTCTTTTAATTATTATATAACTACAGTAATCATATTCGGCCCTGACAAGCGCAATAGTAATTGGTTTTGAATAAAGTACACATTTCGAGTAAACAAAATCAAAAACTGGCATATAATATTCAAAATGAATCAATGATATTTATCTACTTTGTGAACAGCTACACAATTTGTCGGCAATATAACGTGTCAAACCATAAAGTCAACGATTTGATAACGTTTTATACTTAACATTTATGGTCAGTCCCATGTCAGTGTGAAGTACGTGGAACTTGAAAACAACACACTCATTTTAATTTAGCAATGACGACAATATGTTTTACAAGAAAGCATTTTTCAAAAACAATGCCTAACAGTGAACAGACGTTTGAACAGCGAAGGGTGGCAAGGGTGAAATTGAAAGTAAAGATTTAATTTTAATACAGCATACGTTTTCTAAAATTGATTAAAGTGTCATTCATAGTGACAAAAATCGAGCAACATCAATATTGTATTGTTGTATATGTTTGTTTTTCATGTAAACATGCCTCGAGACTTCCATAAGAAACAAATAATATAATCCCGACAGTCGTATTGTAAAGGTCTTCTAACGATAGAGACATTCAAGACGAACGTATCACTTCGTTTAACGGCACAATAACACTGCTTAAGATCGTGCAGAAAGCCTATTGCAGTGTTTAACAAATGGCATGCAAAAGTAACAATATAAATAATTTAATATTATAAAAAACAAACATGTTTGTTGTTGTCAAACAATTGGAGCTGTGTTATTTCCTATCCTTAATCACACTAAAACATATAATAGCATTATAAAAACACATTCTATGAATATTATGTATCCTATGTATTTAAGCAATCCAAGATCTAAGTAAATGATGCACAAGTTTCTATATGATTTCGACATAGCTTATATAACGTATGAATCTTGTTTATTTACTGTATATGCATTTAGGAATGTGTTGTTCAGGTAAACACATAGTTTCTATTCAACTTCAAATCTTTATTTATACTTTTACGCTTTGGCTTACACTGTACTATAATTATACTGAGTACAGACATTTGACACAAATATTTTTGTAAAAACCTTTTTTTATATAACAGAAATATCGAGCAGCGGTTTTCCCGATAATGCAATAATGCACGTTACACTTGCTTTAAAGCATTTTCGGAATAACAGGTCGGTCGTGGCATGGGTATGCATCTATATACCAGACAACTGGCACCCGCATCCGAAACATTAAAATCGACACTAGGACCTTAATAGACACAGAGATTCAGATGAAGCTTGTGACAAAATATAACGTTCAACATGCAAGGAACAAAGGCAGAAACGAAAGCGCTGAACCTGATGTGTTTGTACAGGCATTCTATCTCAGGTATAAAGCTTGCAACAACGCTCGTGTTTCCACCGTTACGGGGCAGTAACTACTGGTGAAGTGCCTAACCTCGGACAGTGCCTAAAACTCGTCACCTTTAATTGTGCATTAAATTAATGTAAATCTTTATGAAAACAGATTTATTTAATAAGAAAATACCTATTTAGCATACCCTGAAAATTTCAAAGTGGTTGCTTAAATGAGTGTGTTTTTGTAAGGTCTTAATTATTTGGGTCAGTCCCAACTGACATCCCAGTCACGTCGGGAACATGTAACTCAATGGGGGTTTACAACGTGAAAATCTTATTTATTTATATGTGCCGTATGCATGCTCAAGTACGTAATTTTAGAGATAATAGTTGCCTTTATGTAGTTGATAATGTTTTACCTATTTTAAATTGTTTGAGTATGTTTTTATATAATAGTGTCCGAGCTTTAGGCACCCTTGGGTCAGTTTTAGACCTGTTTTATGTGGGGTATTGTACGGTTAAATTACACTAGTTACAATTCGGTTATTCTAATTTCAAGCATAACTCGAATAGATGAGAGGTTCACCTGTTTTCATGCCAAATTTTATACAAATATGTTTATTTATTATCGAGAAAATACTCGATAACCGCCAAAAGCGTCCGAACTTAGACACTTGACCAGTAACGACAATGTGTATGTTCTATATCACACACGTCAATCAGTTTACGTCGATAAACACAATTATCCTTTTAATTGATGGAATGTCCTTAGTTTTTTTCCATTGAGCAAACTGCTTTACGTTTCTTATCAAATTTACTACTTTCATTCTTAGACTCAATGATACAATGATAAGAACTTATCCAACGAAATTAATCTGGTTTTTAAATGTTTTACGGAAGAAGAGATACGCTGAATTAAAGTGTCATTTGAACGAAAGGTTTAGTTTTATTATACCACTGGAAGACAGATTTATGCAATATAAAAACTAAATGAGATTGTTTAAACTCTCAGTCGAAAGTTTGTGACAATTTTTTCTTATTGTCATTTTATCAGCAACGATTACATTTCACTTAAGGGTATTCTAAGGGCACCGGCAGTATTTGTAACATCAGTTCCACAGAAAATGTTAATATCATACATGGATTCGTAAAGGGGACGCCAAGGATATAAAATGTTTATAACATAAAAACGAATCAATTAATTAATGTGAACATTTGTAAGGTCTCTGAGTTATATGTGCACTTACTTAGTACACATATTTATAAACGTATAATCCACTTTGTTGTTTGATTCGAGAACTGCAGCTGTCATACTGCAAGTGCTCGTATACTCATAAAGAACATAAACCTGTGCCATTTTAAAGCAAACATGTCACTAATACAAAAAAGAACGAAGAAAGATACTAAAATATCCTACATTTGCGAATAATACATTAAATGTTTAACACATCCATTGACATACCAACAGTTACGTTTTACTATTATTTTTGTAACGTACGTCTTAATTTAACGTTAATAAATATAAAATATGTTATGACAAAAAACACAATTCTAACAAAACTTATTCCTACACCACAACACTAGTTAGCCAATAGTCATAGTACTGACCAGGACGAACATAACCTTCCATTCATCAACAAACAACGCTTATAAACACGACAGAACAAGAGCTACGCGTTTTAGGCATTGTTCGATCAATTAGTCATGAAGGGCTCCAACATGTATACGCCATAGCGTATAACCCATTTTCCAGGGTTATTTATTCCGTAAACCAATAATTTGGTATATGTAAGTGTTTGCAGATATAACTTTCTTGAAATCTGACTTTCTAAAGACATCGAGAGAAAATAGAATCAAAGATATCTGGGTCATTCATTACCACTGATGAACAGCTTCAATAAAACCGAGGCTGCTGTTTTCTCGTGCAGGCTATGCTTCTTGAGGGTTTTCCCTTTCATCAGATTTGTATCACATTATTTTGTCGTTTGAGATGAAATAAAATGATTGAGCCATATTATGTCTGGAATGTGTAGTTTTTACGACGATGTTTTTTGCTTGAACACTGCAAACAATTAATGTCTGTCAATAACAGTTTGCAAACTGACATATAATTGCGTATAAGAGTCCATAATACAATCCATATTAATAATGATTAATTACCGCCTTAATTTCCCGGCACATGCAACATCCGACCGTGATAATTAATCAACAGTTGTTCCGAGGAAAAAATGTGTATTCAGTGAATAGGCAATTAGCAAATAATAACCGGGCATCGTGTTTACGTTACATGTGTTGAGCTAGTGTCAGAGTGCCTGTACAGTGAAATACAACCATCCAACAGCTGACGTTAGGCGGCCAAATGGCCTGGTTGCCCCCGGCCTACTGTTTCATGGCAAGCCTTCGGTGCTTCCCGGGGATCGTTTTCATAGATAATTATATTAGCGATTAGAGTAACCAAAATCAAAACAACACATTAGCAAATCTATCCAATTATCACATACAAATCTTATAGCTAAATAAAAGCTTTTTTTAATTGGAACAAAAATCGCTTAACTTATGTCATTTAAAAGAACAATCACTATTAACAACACCACAAATAATTTTATAAATAATATTTAGAGTTATGAAATCAGATACTCACAAACTTGTTTTATTATGCTCTGCGTTTTTGGAAGAAATAATCAACTTACATTAAAAGCAAAATTACATGTAACTTTCTGTCTTCAGTCAGTAAAACAGTGAATACCAAATATAAACATACAGATAAAAATGAAATGATGTTTATCAAGTATATAAAGTGTAATAAGGTAATCAATATACCTCATATTATGGCTTTATTTTGCGTTCCACAAACTATTACGACAAAATCTTGAAAATAAAAAAACGTCCTTAACGTACAAATACAAATTTCATAACGTGATACACAACAACTCCCTTCTTTCACAGCATTACTTTTGATCTATGTAACTTTTGACATAATCCTACACAATAATCCTATCTCTTTGATGTTCTGCAGGTGGATAATTGGCAATAATATATAATGGTTTAAACATTGTCTAGAAACTAAGAGCAATAACCTACTTCTTTACTCTAACGCTTTCCTGTGTAAAACTCCGCCAGTTAACGATATTGGGAAGAGCTAATCACTAATCAAAGTTGCTCTCTGTTCCAAGCTCAACGCTTTATGACTTCGATTTTGAAATCGTTTTACCACAATTACCGTGCTTTTACAAAAGTGTTTACCCTCGACCGAGAATAGCTCCTACAGTGATTGCTCTTCTGTTGACATTGGCCCGGATATACACGTGTAATTATGACACCCATGTTATGTTAGTAACTAATTACAAAAACATATGTTTGTTTTAACGATATTAATATACATTGCAGAGATAATGAAAGAAAACATGTTGTAAACAACGTAGACAGGTCAAGTTTAAGGGCACCGTGACAAAATGACTCGTATAAAGAAAACAACGTAGGACCTATTTTGCATCAGGGAAAAGCGCTTATGCACATCTTTTTAATTCTTTGTTTTTTATACACACTGTTAAAGCACTAGACACAAATGTTGGAAACATTAATTATGAACACACTAAAACGATGAAAATCATTTTCACACTTGCGCTGTTTTGTTCACTATCTACGTCGTACCATACAAGTAACGGCTATGTCAAACAATGGTATAACATTCACCTAATCAATGCATCACCAACTTAACTCTTGGAAGACGCTAACGCCCATGCAGGATGTTGATATAAATATTTGGCTGTAATGTCGATGAATGTTTCCAAGCCAAACCCGAAGACAAGTGTAGCCAGCTTTTGAAATTATTAAAGTTTTTCATGTAACATATTAAATTTATCTAACAACATACATTGGACGACATGTTTAACTTGCAGGAGTATATAGGCCCTACCAGTCGTTTCAGATAAAAGTATTTTCACAAATTTCTGCTTATTTTAATATTAAAAAATACACATTCGTTCTCATGAGCCACTTAACGTAAATGAAACGTTATATATCATAATTAATAATACAAAACGGAAACCTTGTTAAAGAAGTACGAATATTTATTCAAAACTGCCATTTCCTATAATGTTGTAGAGATGATGTCCTGTGAACGAATTGTCACAAAAAAGACAAATTGCTCCCCATCGACCTTCCAAGCAATGTGAATGTGTGATATGAATAACAATACGTGAAAACGTTGCAAGTCAGAAGCTTTGACAAAGTGGTTTAGAGTTTATTCGAAGTAACTTTTGCCAAAATCATAAAGTATTATGTTTTTTTTACAAAACTTACTTTGTTGTACAGTGTATGCAAATTTAGTAATAGGTGAATGAATTGTATTACGTATTGAAATATGTTTTCAATATTGAAATATAAAAAGGCATGTTTGTTTGATATCCCTTGCGTGATGTTCGCGTGTTTCTAGTTGTGTTGCGTGTTTAGGGGAAAAATCCGAAAAACACAAAAATATATGTTTTCTAAATGTCTGTTGCGTCATGATATTGTAAGAGTTTTTGTGTCGTCCCTTGTGCTAGTTTTTGTACGGGCCATTTTGTTATGGTGCCCTTAAACATGACATATCTACATTTGCAACATTCTTTGTTTGAACATCTCTTCAGTTTATATTTTATTGTCTTTGTGCCATTAAACTTGACCCAGTCAGCCTTGTCTGCAACTTTGCTTTCTTTGAACATCTTTTCATTTGTAATTATTTTTAACTGAGAATATCCATCGATTATTCCATGTAAATTAAATGTCAAAACATCGGATATTTTGTGACTCGCAACAAGTAGTAAAGCTATATTAATTATACTTTTACAATATATTGAGATGTGCTTGGTGAAGGATGTTCTGATGCATCCCAAAAGGACATCGGTAACACGAACTTGTCTACGACTTACTAGTGTTATTTGTGCCATATATGTTCGCACGTGTGTGATCTTATGAAGATTACACATACTAACATTATTTTTACTGTCACTATTTTGTTAGTCCATCAATAGGCAACAATTCGTCAAATATCAAATACATGACCGCAATTTATACCATAAATATCAATATTTTCCGATATAACAAAATCCATCAAGTATTTTACAGCGGTATGCCCAATGTTTACAAGGTTGGTGCGACTGGAAACTACATAATGGACAACTAGTCAAGTGTTATTATTTTGTATTGTTGTATGGCGTAAGACATGGCTTGTGTCTGCAAGACAAAAAGATAATAACGTAGAGAGACAAACACGTGCCAGTATTGTGTCTAAATTAAAAAGTTTTTATATACATATATTGCTCTATAAAAGCTTATAAACGTTAGTGTATTTTTTCTTTCTTCTAACAAACTGTAAACACATTTGTCATAAATGTATTGCTCCATATGAAAATAATAAATAAATACATATAGTGAAACAAATGGGCGAATCATTACTATCAATCAGTTGTTTCCCATATTTTGTACTGTCTTGAAGTTTGAAAACGAACTAATAAAATGTGTGTAATGTGTTAAGCCGATAAACGGCTTTATCAAAACATTTGATATGTTTAACTTCATGGTTATTATAATATGCATACACATATATAGAAGATAGCCAACGTAACTGAATCCAAGTCCAAGTTCAATTTAAAAAAAACCACAGCGCCCCTCAAAGTAATAAAGATATTTGTCTACGTCAAATAATATCGTTGATTCATGAGCGCTGCCTGTGTTTTCCACAGAAAGATGTTTTACAAGCAATAGTTTTTGTACATTAACTTTTATCAGGTCATCAGGCACCGAAATTAATGTATGATGTTTTCATCAATAGTGTTCAGACAATAGTCCTCGTCAGAAGTATGTAGTATTTGTATTAGCCTATGGCAGTATTATGTTTATTTTTACACTAACACCAGTAACAGGAATTGCTTTGTTAGAACAGTTAAATGCAATGCATATCGAACTTTAGTTCTAGGTGAGTTTTTCACTAAAACGGTCGCCTTACAAACGATGTCATTATAACATACACTGTGGCTGCTTTTTTATTTGGATTGTGATAGAAAAACAAGTAATTAATACTGAACGTGTAAATAGTTTTTAAAGCCATGCTTCACTTCAATATCTAAAGTAAAATAGTTAAATATTAAAACTTTAACTACGTTAAGTGAATAACATTTTGAACAAAATGTTATTAAACAGCACATGTATGTTATAAACGACTCACGATTTGTTTTAATTAGGTGCCCAGTTATAAACTGAAACATTGACGTTGTATGTTTCTTTGTGAAAACAGACAAAATGCAAATAGCTAAGTACACACACACATATATATATATAAATATATATATATATATATATATAAACCATACTGTAGCATCACTATGTTATTGCAATGGGACGTAGGGCTATATAAAAATATATCTACATTACTTGTGCTTTTGATTGATATGTGTTGTTAAGCTGTGCCCGTATAAAGCATACCTCATAGGAAATTGTCTTATTTTATCCACTGTTATCGGGGTCATCTATATCGACTTATTTATTCAACAGCTTAACAAAACAACACTTTTCAAAGTATATGTACATCGATATTTTAGGGTGGCCAATTAACTAAAACAATGTAATTGTTTTTGCAAATATGGCATTTATAAATGGTATCATTTGTTACTTAGTAAAAAATTTCGTTAAATGAAAATATATCTAAATTATGAAACTTCAACATGACTTTCTGGTCGTGCAACACACTAAAGAGGAATTTTACGAAAACCTATATTGTCTTGTTACCAAGGTATTATGCATCTGTTAAACAGGGAAAAGCGTTACTAAAGCTTTTCCCAAATCAACAGATACAAATTTTAAATGAATTACCAACAGACCAAAGTCATATTAAGGTACCACAATAAGAAAAAAACAGGTTTTCGAAAAATATATAAAACATTAAAGTGTGCTACACGACCAGACATAATAGAGTCACTTTAAAAGCTTACCTTTGCAATTCCACAAGAAATAACTTTTATTTATAGCTTTTCTTGATAATAAGGCAGAAAACTAGTTTCCGATTACATTGTTCATTAATTGTTATCACGGAGGTATGCTTTATGTAAACATGCAGTTGTTTGCAAGGTGCGATGTCTGGATACTTTATAACGCCCAAGCAGTATAGCGTACATATACTTGCTTTGTTCTACAATAATAGATGTATTTTGTAGATGCATAGATGCATGTACCCACTGAGATTTTCAAGTAAAACATTTTTTCAAAGTTTTAAGGTTTCTGTTACAAAGTACAGGAAAAACAGCCATGCTTTAAAATACATTTGCAATAGCTCTAATGCGTGAAGCGCACTATAATGCAACTTATAGTGTATAAACAACAAGTACATTTTCGTTAATGACGTTTTATATGATTTGCAATATACCAGGACATATTATGGACAAAATCAGCGTTTCTGGGTTACGTATTAGCCTAATTACTCGGTATGCGACACATGGCTCCATTCCATCGTCAGGTGTGAATGACAAAATAAGTGCAAAGAATGGCGCCAACCATTAAATAAAAGGTGTGATGCACTAGGTGGGATTCGAACAACCTAACCTCATATTAGAAATCCAGCGACCAAATGACCTAAGTTATATTGTGAGCTATCGGTGAACTGACGCCATGATTTGCTTTATTTTGATACTTAACTGTTTGAACAGATTGCCATTGAATGGTATCTGTACGATACACATAACATGAAGTGTGTGTGGTTGCGTGTACTAATTTATTTTAATAACCTTTTACTCATCCAACTTAAAAGCGACAACTTCTGCGACCTGTTATGTTTGACTTATATAATAAAAGACACCTGAATGGTACGTTAGTGGACTTTGTTGGCAACCTTAAATCTATGTTTTTCATAAAAGAAGACTAACCGTTTGTTTTGAAAACACATGCATTTGGTTTAAAGCTAAACCCCTGTAAAGTTTTGAAAATGAATTTATTTTACATTTGTGAGCTGTATGATCATACTCACATTACTTTGTTAAGTTCATTGAATTAAATTTGCCTCGAAATACATATGAGCGGATATTTCCATTTTCTGAATAGCAAATACCTCTGATTGAAACGAATTTTAATTAATATTTGTTCAAAACCTTTTCTCATATTTTAATTTTGGTATTGTTGTGTCTAACAGAATAACACAGAGTAAATACCAATGTGCATGTATGATTAATTTGAACAAAAACTTTATTATGAATCTATACAAAGTAAAATAGACGAATTTGTCAATAATGCTCTATTAAAACTGAATTACTACATACCCGTATCTAGTAAATATTTGCTGGACGCCTGAAGTATATTCCCTGTAGAACTGACCATAAGAGCGTGAAAACATTAAATCCCACACATTGGGAATAAATCAAACACCTTGTTGAATAATATCCTTCACTTTATAATGTAAGCATTGGAATCAACAGTACATAACACTAATTATGTAAAAGTTATTCCGTTTATCTTTTAAATCCTATTTGATTGTTTAATTGAATTAGGCCAATCTCAGTTCAACAAGAATGCGATTATTAGCTTCTCGTCGTCGATAAACTGACGCATTAACAAGTACAATAAACCTGAACACACAGAACGATTTATTCAGCGGCGGAATAAAAGCGATTTTTAGCTGCCATCAACTTATTTTGAAAGAACGTATTACAAACTTGTCTTACATCTGACGATGTTCGAATTTAATTATTATAAACCACTGGATATATTCCGAATCAAAACATCGCACCCTACCTATGCTTAAAACAGGGTGGTCTTAGCAAAACATTTACTTATTTGGAGTTACGGTCGTTGCACCATAGTGAGTTGTTATTAAGGTGATTTCTGCACATACACTTTCAGACCTACATTTGCTATGCGAGTTGCAAAGAATATAGTTGATATATGTACAGTGTCCAGCTCTGGGGCAATAAGAAGTACCAATTAACATATAACCATTCAAATTGTTATTTTGTTATGTTCTTACGATAAAGGTAACATAATTATTTTTATATTTAAATATAAACGTACATTACTATATGTTGGACATTTATACGTACCTAGACATTCAGAATAATAGAATTTTTTTTTAATGTTATGCATAAAACTGAGGTTTTATTGAAATTCAGTTTGCATTGGTAACTTATATGTAAACGTTCCTAACGCAGTTACGTGTGCGTTTATATTTGTTTTAAACATTTTCATGCTGACACTATCCCACATATATAACACATTTAGAAACATACTGATCGTAACCCAATTTTTGCACCAATTAGCTTTAAATATTTATGTGTAAACATTTCGAGGTCAAGGATACATTTGCGCACATTTATACGTACCCAGAAATATTTTGAAATTTGTAGATAAGTCTGCTTTTAAATGTCACAAAACTATATAAGGTACATGGAAAAATTATTTTTATCTATTTAACAATTGAATTGTACAAAATAAACCAAATGTCGTCTATGATATTAATAAAAACATTTAATTTGGTGAGAAACTTTAGATGCATGAGCAAAGACATGTCCACCCATAGGTGGTCTGTATGAGATAGCTAGCTTTAAAATATCAACCCTTTAATGTCGAATGCTTTGAGGTTGTCAAGACATATCATATTGTCATTAGTCATGTTGCATGCCATTGTTTAGATATGGTTTATACAGTACAAACTGTTCGTGTGAAATCTCGAGTTGTGGCACCAAATCCATCCTCACGGGAATCACGTATTTTCTGGATGAAATCTGAGGTCATTATCTGTTTATATTGAGTTGGCCTATCAATAAAGTGCACACTAATCTTACACTGACTTCTGTTATTAAACAATGCACGGAATTAAATAAAAAAGGCATTAAGTCTAAAATAACAATCGAATTATATCAATACCCAAAGACCATGTTCTGTATCAATTCGTTTTTATTTTAATTATTAGTTTGCATGTTGTATTTAACAATACTCCCAATATCATATTATGGTTAAACTATACAAATCGGTAAATCAGGCTAGATGTTGTAAATTAAAACGTCTCTCATACGCTCAAACGATAATAGGACCTGACATACCGTTAAAGGTAATAAGCCTCGCGTTACTTTTCCACACTTAATCTTAATTTTATTATTTCAAAATACTTATCTTTAAACAAAGCACTAACAATGATGGGTTACAATAAATAACCTCAATACACTGCACCCCACAAGGCGGACTAAATACAATAA
>Ga0224511_10002081_pt1 | contig 13064 bp, 8 predicted proteins | sample SF_May12_sed_USG_2_FD_169988 | JGI IMG/M metagenome (GOLD analysis project Ga0224511, IMG submission 169988) | Sediment microbial communities from San Francisco Bay, California, United States - SF_May12_sed_USGS_8_1 | ecosystem: Environmental > Aquatic > Marine > Sediment | place: USA...
AAATGCAAATTAAGCAAAAACACCCTTTGCTATTACATAATGTATTTGCTGTGTTTAACTCCATCAAAATAGTTACACTATGCACGTGTCTACACAGGTTCAGAATCATAACGTGGTGTGGATACCATTAACCAAACCATACGCCAGATGTACCCCGTTATCTTTATAGTCGACCACATGGATCAATCAAGATAAAACAAATAAACACGTATACTTATATTTACAAATCGATTGAAGATTTTAGATCTATCGTTTTAAGAAAAAAATATGATGTTTAAATTATATTATTATTAATATTTCTCAACAGCTCATAAATCTGTAAATAAGTACACATATTCTGCAATAGTGTACAGAACAAATGATTATTTAAATAGTTTGCAACAAAACCTACACATAAATGAAATGTCAGCTTATCATTCACTAAAACATACAATTTAATAACAGGATTAAAAAGAATGCATATATGTATAACAAAGACAAATTCCATCAACTGCAATAACATTGCTAAGCTTTTATAGGCCAGGTCACATTTATTCTTGTATTGTTTCAAGAATATAACAGATCATTTAACGTGACATACATAATCAACACTGTTAATCATAAAATGTTTGTAAGTCTTCGTATGTGCAGGTTGGCCGCATTGTTTCTCGGCATGGCTTCTTGTGACGCTAGGTACCAATTTAGCGCTTCGTCAAACCCGCCCTCCATCTCCCAGCAGTGTGCTAGAAGGTTGGCGGCGGTCTCCGGGTGGAACACCTGGTCTTGTCGTTCGCCGTCCACGATGCTGGTCCGAAGTGCATCGAACGCCTGTATCTGTCTGTGTCTGAGGCCCAGATCGCGGAACGTGAGGTACTGTAGGTAGTATAGAAACGGCCGGGCATCAACTACGGCCCAGTTCATCCAGGTACGTTCATTAGGATCCCTATGTTGAAAGTCATCTCCTACTCCTCTGACCATCTCAAAGTGTAGAATTGGCGGAGCACAAAAAACTTCCTGACGAAGAAAACGCACACAGTAAGCGACTCTGGTTTTCATAAGAACGTCAGTGTCGCCTTCATGCAAAAGTTCAGTGAATACTTTACGTGGCTTTGTAACCAATGGATCCATCCTGTTACATCCACATATTGCTTGTACCGTGTTGTCGTATCTGCTTTTAACATCATCCAGCACATCAGCTGCCCTCTGGAAGTCACCCTTGCAGTATAACATGGAGGCCAGTTTCAGTCGTGTTGACGCGACATCAGTATCTATGGCTGCGCTGTACCATGACAAAATTCTATTCCCTATATGTATGCCGTGTGAAGACATATGGATGCTGCAGTTGACGCAAGGTGCTGCTGGAGGTACCTGATGATGTAGTCTCTGTTCTCGCCGTCAAACCTACATAGAGCGTGCTCACTGTCGTGTCTATGTAGCTGGTGAAATGGCATCCCGTTGATCAGAGAGTGTAGATAAAGACACAACTCATCTGGTGTGTTATCAGATACCTGTTCCAGAATGGTGGGTATGCACCTAAAAAGATTATAATTGACGGATACGGAGAGAAATCCCGTGATCTCGTGATGTATGGCTCTGCGCGGCTTCATGTCCCTGATGGCCACAGTGTACACATTGTTCAGAAGGCGCACTCCGAGGTCGTCTGTTTTAACATACGCCAAAGGCGCGAGATGGTTTTCTATGATAATTTAGAACTGTGCAAAGTCTGGCTCTCTGTTCGATGTTGAGCTTTCCGTCAAACAGGTTTACTTCATCCATTATGTAATGTGGAAAATGTCCACTGATCGTCCAGTCACGTATTAAGTTCAAACAGTATAATATACAATCAAATAAATGATCGGCTGTCCACATCTCAGATACGAGTTGCTCCCTAGCGTAAAACAGTGCAGTTTTACAATGAAAACTCGTCAATTTTCCGTCGCCATTGAGATATTGGTTAATAATGTCCTTCTTCAACAGCTTTAGAGTAACGTAACATTGCATATGTATAAGATGCATGCTAAACATGAGATGTCGCTCAATGAGACTTGGGGATACACGCCACTCAAGTGAGCTATATTCACTGGCACAGTGGCCGTCAGGTATGAGGAAACATCCAAGTTCTCGGGCAGTTTGTAACATTTCTTGTGTTGGCCAGATTCCGTGTCGCGGCCGGGTAAACCAGGACTCGCACTCTACAGGCAGTGTTCCACACCTGTATGCAGGCACAATATCATACATGTCTGAGATGCTGTGGGACGGTCCTGCGTTAATATAAGGCCTGTTAATATCAGCAGCTATTTGTCTCATAAACGTTCCCGCTGCTCGTTTACTACTGTATATTATGCCGTCAGCATCCCTGACACTGAATTCGTCCCTAGGGAGGTAAAAGGAAGCGGCAAGTCAGGTCTAATCTCCTGAAGACGATAGTGTTGTGGAGAACATATAGCATGTTTCACCATCAGCAGGTTCTCGTTCCCGCGTTTCCAATCTGGCAGACCCGACATGATGTTCACATTATCATAACAAGATAGTGTATCTATATCAGACCCCATTCCAGGCGTGGTGGTGCCTTCCGTCATACTCCCGAAGTGATAACACACATAATGTCTACCACACATCTGTTCTTGCCATGTCCATGCAGACTCATCCTGAAGAAACGTATGTCGCCTTCTACCAATTATTAATTCCGTCACCCCGAGATCCTCCAGAGCCGCGATCAGTCGAAGGGACATCACGTTGTAAAACCACCCTGGCAGGTAACCAGCCATCGCACAATATTACGCTGAATATACAAATGTCCCAAAATGTTTTCATTTCACAATCATCACTTTCTCCTTAATATTACAACCTGTGGTGTAATCAGGTGTCATGTGATAAGTTTTCTTATCCATGTATGCTAAACGTAAGTCGTCAAATGAGTTTAGCATAAATTTTATTGTTTATGTTTATGTTATCATCGCTATAATATAATCATAACCAAGTTAGAGTGGTTAAAGTGTTGAAGTCACTGAACTCAAGATTTAATAACATAACAACTGGTGTTCTTTTTCTGCAGATGACCCAATACGCAATTATCATGAACTGTAATAATCCACATACTTTCGAAATAAAACACATTGCTTCTTCTTTCGATTTTGACTGTTCGAGGAGAGCTCTGTGATCTTCAGGTTACAAGCATTTACTACCATGCATTTAGTATGTGTTTTACATCGGTCGGTTATATTCAAATAAGAAGATTGTATTGATTTTGAGTGTATTTTCCATGTGTTTCTTACCGTATGTAGTGCACCCAACTGTATATCACATCTCTTACTGCATTTAACAGTTGGTTTTTCATGACGAAATCCTCGTCTTCTATGAAATAGCGCTAACTTCCCCGTACTTTCGGTATTTCAGTAATAAATTTACATCCTCTTTCGTTTTTGACTACAAAAGGGAGATAAGCGCATGTGTCTGTGATCTTAAGATCACATACTACTATTTTTCATTATTTTAAAATGGCCATACATAAATAAATTTCTTAAACGGACGCTGAACGATTAAGCCAAAATTATATACATACAATATCATATAAATAAAACTAAATAATCATCTAGAAGACACAAAGGTAAGTATACCTTTTAAAAAAACTTATGCCGAAAATGCGGATTAAGAGAAATACTTATTCCTAAAATATTATTTTGCTTTTCAGCAGATAAACTCGTATCAAAGGTTTAATTAAAACAATTAAAAAACCGTATTAATATTACATGTGCATAGTTATAGCATAAACTATAATCACAACGTAGCCTGCTATTTAAAGATGCCTGTATCTTTTAGGTGAGAATTGTTTACAGCTTGCAGTTCAACCATATTTTAGCAGTGAAACCTACTCCCGTAAATATTAGAAACTGCCAAATATTGTTGTTTATGCATTTAAACATATTACAGACAGAAATTTGTTTAAAATGTGTGGCCCGCAAATTCGGCTTTGTTTCATTGCATCGAAACAGTTAAATAGCATAACAAACAACATTCAGTTAACTCGGTGTTGCATTGGTAACGCATCCGCTTTGCGTGCAAGATGTCCCGGTTTCAGTTCCCGGCTCTGGTAAGTGTTTTATGTTGATTGTTTTGTTTTTTATATATGTATTGTAGTAATAATTTCAACTGAGAAAAATGAGAAACCCCTCACAGTCTTATTACTTTCCTAATGTTACAAAGTGATTTTTGCAGAATGAGATTTCCGAAGTTGTTCCCAAATACGCCCTTCGTCATTCTCCGTGATGAACGTTCGTTCATTTCCGTAATGCAATTGTTACAATACCTTTTACAATAATTTTCAGTATTATGTTCTTCAACACGCTTTAGTAGTTAAATGTTAAAATATTAATAAAACATTCATTGTCATAATGTCTTTTCTGAGATGTATTCTCACATTCTCAACTGAGGATACTATCAAAGGAAAACCGTGGCGTATATTGACTCATTATTTTAAAATCAATAAAACATTTACCAATTACTATTTTAACAAAAAACTTCACTTTGTAATAAAAGGTATGCTAATGTATTATAATTTTGTAATTTGTCACTACGATCGCAATGTATTGGCCATTCGTTATATTGAATTAAATTTTAAAACATACTTTATCACATAATAAAACTCTTAAAATATTTAATAATATTGGTAAAGATAGATCTTTGGATAATATTGTCATAAAATCTTTATAACTTCATATAACTTGTTCTCTTCATTGACACTATCACTCTGTGATGTTATAATATACAAATTATTATCTCATCGCTAAGATAGTAAGCTTTAAAGGGAAGATAGGATGTGCCTATAAATATCATTTTTAGACCTATTGATTTGATTGGTTTGCTACCCTAACTCCGTTCAATTAACAGTGCGCTGAACAAAATACATTCCATCTATTAAACAATGACTTCATATTGGTTTAACAGAACCAGGAACTATTAACTATACGTTTTTCAGACTGGAAAAAGTGAATATTATGTTTACATCTGTTTTTGTTTACGTTAAGGGTAATGTATTTTTACTACAAACAACATCTATTTAAGATGTATATTAGAGGATTAATTCCGGTAGAGCTTCAAGACATTACTGTTATATCAAAAAAAATAAATGAAGGCCAGCCTTTATACATAAGGATGATAATTGAAGAAAAGTTCAAAGTCACAGAACAATGTAACCTTTATAATGAAGTTCAAATTTCGTCTTAAGAATATTAGGTAATCTTTACTGAATATAACATTCAAATGATTTACGAATATTACGTAATCTTAACTGAAAATTAACATTCAAATGATTTACGAATATTAGGTAATCTTAACTGAATATAACATTCAAATGATTTACGAATATTAGGTAATCTTAACTGAATATAACATTCAAATGATTTACGAATTTTAGGTAATCTTAACTGAATATAACATTCAATTGATTAATTTTCCACACGTATGTACACCATCACGAACTGGTTTATAACTCGTTGTTAAAACTAGCACTAGACCATAACTGGTAGTTTCATATTCGTATATTTTGGAATTGAATTACAGATATCTAACTGTTAAAGTTTATTTTGCAGAGCATAACAATTATATTGTTATTTCGCGCACTCTTTTGTAATCGCACCCGGTCGATTTTCTAACTCTGAAAACTTACAAATATACATTTCACTTTTAGTCACAAATGGCCTCATCTTGGGAAAAATGGAAAAGTAAACTATATCAAATAAATTTAAAATATACATGCAATCACGTTGAAATATCATCGGTTTAACATTGTATGTGGATTGAAGTACATTATAATTCAGTGATTTTACACGCGCATTTAGCGTTCGCCAGGAAATTGCATTCTGACGACACGTGGCAGAAAGCTGAATCGGGATGCGCTCGAACATATCCGGGGAGGGGACGAAAGGGTTTCGGACGTTTTCGATTCCACTTCGATAATCTTCGTCATTTTCCGCCGCCTCATTTGCATAGCGTAGGAAAACAGACAACACGCGGTGGAAATGGCGATCAGCAGAAGCAGCAGCAGACTGAAAAATAAAAACAATTTAAAACAAAACACTTTAAGACATATTATTTTAGTTTACAGAGTCTAGCAAAAAATAATGCCAAAAAATTAAACTGTATATATCTAACAACGTACTGCTTATCGTAAATATTAATGTGATAGTGATATAGTGGTTGATGTAATAAAATCGAATAAAAACACGTAAACAACGTCCGCTAACATGATGAGGATTATCCAAAACTCGGCCTTATCCACACAGATGACGTCATTTCCCTGTGTGACCACGTGACCTGGAACAAAATAACAGTGATACATGATAGAGCAGTTGAATGCGTTGTTGTTTAATTAATTGAAAGTGTATCATAAAACCATCAAACTGTCATTATTTTATAGCAAACGATGTTTCAAAGTTTTTTTTATGGTCAAAGAACTCTGATTTAAAACAATCCATTTTGTATGCATCTAAAGATATTAAAAGAGCTTATTCAACCCTTAATTTTGGCTTCAGGTATTGATTATAGAAACATGTCTCCTGTTTCATTCTTTTTAGGGTATACATGTTTTACAGAACTTTAAAACAACAAGTTTGACGTTTACCAAATGCGACGTTTAAACCATCTGTGAGTTCCGTCGTTGTGCTGGTAAAGTTATTGTTGACGTCATGGACGTCAGATTGACGTCGCTTTCTAGCTGTACCTCGTAGGCCGTCGTTATAAACAAAACAAAAAGTATACGTACCCAGTGCAACGTTGAAGCCATCTGTGAGTTCTGTCGTTGTGCTTGTAAAGTTATTGGTGGCGTCGTTTACGTCAGATTGACGTCGCTTTCTAGCTGTGCATGTTGGCTAAATAAATAACATATTTTAGGAATAGTTGACAAACATCGTCAACTACCGATGTTAAATCTTTTAGTGCTAGTTTTTTAAATGGCACGTACTCATTTAAAGAGAAACAACACAATTAAACATTTCAAGTTTAAATACTATTAAGACTTTGAACGAAACAACTATCTTGATAAGGTATTTGAATAAAGTCACTATGTATTTTTTCCCCGCTTATTAATCTGTAAGTGTATTCATGAGTTAAATACCTTTCACCTGACTAACGTTTACATTTAATCACAACCACTAGAAATTACATTCGATCATGAGGTACATGTATGCCGTATTTCTTGCATTAAACGTGATGAAAACATAGGTTCGGTACTCATGTGTGTGTGTTTGTAAGTAGTTAAGTTCATCAAATCGACAACTCACCTCATTGCACGCGGCGTCATTCTCGTTACACACCTGCACCCAGCACGTGTAGTACAGCCGCAAGGTGGCGCCCGTCAGAAATGACGTCTGGCGAAAAACGAACACATAATTTTATTGCTAGAGTCAAAAATGACGACCTTATGAAATGGCATCTGGTGAAAGGCGAACACGTACTTTTATTGTAAAACATTTAATAGAGACAATTGGGCGTCCTTCAAAAAGGACTTTTGAAAGAAAAAGGACTACTTTAAGTAGAGCGGCAAGAAGGTTCTTGTCCGATATGACGTATATCAATGTATTGTAAACGAATTTTGCGCTTAGCTAAGCCATCTAATAAATATAATATTCATCATAGTGAAAACTGTAGAAACAAAAAACTCACGTATAAATTATCGCTCGTTAATAAGCATACAAAGAAACGTGTACCTGGGTTTGATGCGGAATAAGCATACAAAGACACGTGTACCTGGGTTTGATGTGGAATAAGCATACAAAGACACGTGTACCTGGGTTTGATGTGGTATGACGGCGGTTAACGTTGTTGACGCTGACGGCACGGTGAACGTCACGGCGGGGTCTGACGTCGAAGCCACCGTCGTGGTGGTGTACACAAAGTTGGGGAAAATAGCCGTATGCTGTGAACATGTTAGTTCTCCTAGTGGTCACTATCATTCATACGTATGTGTGACGCGAACGTAATGATTAAGCGTATTCTGAAACGTAATGCATGATTTTTAAAGACACACTATTCCATTGATTCGTCTAGCGTGCCCAGATAGCAAAATATTACGCCATTTATTTCGTTTAAAGTTTAACAAGAAAGCATTTCCAAAATATAAAATGAAAAGTCGCTGTTTCTTTTGGTGCTTTTGCATAATTATCTTACACGAAGACAGAAATGATGGATGCGAAATATAATCACGAAACGGTAAACCTTTGGGCCTAACCGCAACTGAGTAAGAGAGATGGAATCATGAAACCCTGTTAAGAAGAGTTTGAATCATAGTTAAGCAACTGAGCATCCAACATATGGTCTTTCTGATAAATTACAAGCTCTTTTGTAGTCACCTTAGTCTTGGACAGATGACCTTTAATCTTTTACCTCGAACGCGAAATTCAATGCCGTTTGTTGGTGAAAAACTACTACACATATATATCGACTTCACGCATGCGTTTTACGCCTTTAATGATCGATTTTACTCAGCGTTCGATTGAGGTCGTCAACTACTAGTATATCCTGTAAAATCATTTTTATTCGTTTTAATTTCGTTGTATTTTTCCGTGGGAAGAGCAATCCACAAATTTAATACAACAACAAAATATGTTTGTTTTAATTATATTGCGTATATTTTTTATCTACGATTTCAAGTACACACGAACATCTTCCTCAGATCACGAAATGCCGTGTCCATGGACCTAAATGAATTTACAGTATTTAGTTTGTTTACCTTTTTACAAATTATTGGCTTTGAGCCATACCATGACGGCAATACTGAAGTTATTAATCTGACAATCAAATTTTAAATTCAGCCACCTTTACCTTCATCTGACTCACACTTATTAAAATCGTTTTCATTTTATGTAAACCATTTATTCATGTATTATTAATGAAGTACATGAACGTCAATCAACCTTATTTTGATTATTTATCAGTTTTATTCCTTCAGCCACAACATCAGTGATCTTGGACAGACTCGAAATGAATATGTTCAACGTTCTCATCTATTAGACGGTGGTGTTTTATTGCACCTTTGTCTGAACCAAATTTGGTCTACGTACTATGGTGCATCTAATAACATTTGTTGAAACTATCTTAAGTACCGCAGACCAAGCTTAATTTAAAATAAGCTGACTGAGATGGACCGTAAGCAAGATCAACAAAATTATGCTGGTTAGTTTAACGGTGATTTCTTTATTATTTATTAGAATTTGATTACTAAATCTATGCAGAAAAAAGTACTTTTAACTTTTTAAATGTCGCAATTTATTCATAAAGGAAGTGAACAGAATCGCATAATGGGTATTTTCTATTAATTCATTTTACAATAAATAAAGTCCACGAGCGCATAACACAGTGCCTAGGTAAGTCTTTTTTGAAATCCCAGAGTCACTTGATCCGCGTGCCGCGCACGTTATTAGGTTCGTGGTCCGTGCTTACTCGGCACTTCCTCAGTTAAACAGTCCAAACAAGCGCACAGAACACTGGCGGAACTAAGGTTGCAATTATGTGCACCGCACTTACAACGTACGGTGTGTACTGACTAGCACACAACAGCAGCCGAAATAAACTCACGTTCACCGAACTTGCAATTCGAGCGAATCAAAACATCGTAGGTGCATCAAACGTACAACGCACAGGGTGCACACAGACCAAAACCTAACAGCAGCCGAAATAAACCCAAGTGCACCGCACTTATATGCACTTGAACGCACTTTCAACGGGCGCGCGAAAAGAATTAATACGTGAGCAGTGTGTGTAGGTACTGCCTTCGGACGTCAACATAGCTATCCAAAGGGGATCGTATGCTGTAAGCACGTTGTCAGCACGTACCGCTAAATTACCACCTACCCAACGTACGACATATTCAACCGCTGACCTCTAGACGTTGCGTGCAGTCCACGTGCTTTCTCTGTGCTCATGTCCCACCCTAGTGTGAACGTGGTCTCTGAAAACACGCACGGACAAAAAGACGCACGGCGGGTTATGACCGTAGCTTAAGTCAGAGCGCACTCTATGTCTGCAAGCTGTGTATATTCAGGCAATCTGAACTCATCGGACAGTGCATGGCTACACCACACCATCTCTCTGATGTACGTAGGGGCGTGCCATCTTGAATTTGGGATTACTTCTCACATAGTAACGTAACCATCTATGTATTGAATGCTTTATATATGCTATATTTTGTACGATCGTCGGTAAGGCGGAATTAGCCGAGTAGTTCTGATTGCGTGTTGTTCAAGATGTTTAAATAGGAATAGAATATAATAGACTAGAATAGACTAGAATAGTGTTTATTTTCCAATAATGATAGGTTCGTAACCGCCGAACGGCTTTCGTAGGTTTTGATAAGAACTATATTTCAGCGTAGGCGTTTTGGGTTATACAGATCCTTCCACCAGATACATCCGAGGCACGATCGCTGATTAGGCGGAATTGGCCGAGTAGTTCCGATTGCATATTCAGGGTCGCCCTTTGAAGTCAACAGTGAAGACGTCAGTACATGTAACTATGTATTCGGTCTAGGTGAACAATGACATGCATGATAAGTTTTTAAAATTAAGGTATATAAAGTATTGATTATTTGAAAGATTAAAAATATTTGTGGTTAAACATTTTTGTATGACACCTGTCTGATATTATCGAAAATGCACCACACAGGATGCCATATAAAATGCTTTAGAGTTAACCATTAGTGAGTATTAATAAATATTTTAATCTCAAGTAGACGGTTTGGCTATATAATGAGTCTTTAAAAGTTAATTTATATGTCCTTACCGACTCGGTTATGTAAATGACATACTTTTGTAAGTTGTACTTGTGATATATGTTTTTGGGTATTGACACAAACGTCTGAGTTCAAGTACGCACATACAAATGTAGAACATGTTTGCTCGTACATCTCTTGCAGTTTGTAGTCTTGAGTTTATTTGGGAAATCGGCAATAATTCATTTCGATGATTGTGGACGTTTTAAATGAATAACTATACACTTGTATATTGATTACTTTTATAAATAATTATGAATGCATGAAAGAGATTCACAACCTTTGCTATTACAGTATGTTTTTGATGTGTTTCAACTCCATCAAACCAGTTACACTATGCACGTGTCACCACAGGTATAGAATCAAAACGAGGTGTTAATTACAGTACTGCCAAACCATAAACGAGATGTACCCAGTTATCTTTACGGTTTAACATCAGATCAATCAAGATATAATAAATAAACACGTATACTTACAACTTGGTTGGTTTTTTTAGATTAATCATATATTCAAAATATAATAACAAGTTTAAATTTTCTTATTATTATCTTATGTTTCGAAAGCACATTCACTAGCTCAATATTCTGTTAATATGTGCACACTATTGTACATGGCAAATTACTATTTAAATCGTTTGTTAACAAACATACGAAAAAATGAAATGTCAGCTAATATATCATATAAAACACACAATTAAATAACACGATAAAAAGGATTCAGGTATGTATAACAAATACAAATTCCACAAACTGCAATAGCATAACTTTGTTTTGGCCATGCCTCATTTATTATGTTATTATTTTAAGAAAATAACAGATCATTTGACGTAACACTGTTATTTACAACACGTTTGTAAGTCTCCGTATGTGCAAATTGGCTGCATTGTTTCTCGGCATGTCGGCTTGTGACGCTAAGTAAATACATAGCGCGTCGTCAATCCGACCCTCCATCTCCAGGCAGTGTGCTAAGAGGTTGGCGGCAGTCTCATGGTGGAACACCTGGTGTTGTCGGTGACCGTCCAGGATGCTGTCTATCAGTGCACGAAACGCCTGTACCTGTCTGTGTCTAAGACCAAGATCGCGGAATGTAAGGTACTGCATGTAGTGGAGAAACGGCCGGGCGTCAACAACGGCCCAGTTCATACAGGCACGTTCATGAGGATCCCTATGTTGAATGTCATCTCCTACTCCCCTAACTATCTCAAGGCGTAGGATTGGTGGAGCACAAAAAACTTCCTGACGAAGAAAACTCACACAGTAAGCGACTCTGTTTGTCATTAGAACGTCAGTGTCGCCTTCATTCAACAGTTCAGTGAGTACTTTACGCGGCTGTGTAACCAATGGATCCATCCTACCACACCCACATATTGCTTGTATCGTGTTGTCGAATCTGCGTCCAACATCATCCAGCACATCAGCTGCCATCTGGAGGTCACCCTCGCAGTATAACATGGATGCCAGTTTCAGTCGTGTTGACGCGACATCAGTGTCTATGGCCGCGCTGTACCATGACCAGATTCTATTCCCTATACGCATGCCGTGCTGAAGGCAAATAGATGCTGCAGTTGACGCAAGGCGCTGCTGGAGGTGCCTGATGATGTAGTCTCTGTTCACGTCATCTAGTCTACACAGGGCTTGCTCACTGCCGTGTCTGTGTACCTGGAGTAATGCAATTTCGGAGACCAAAGTGTGTAAATAAAGACACAGCTCATCTGGCGTTTTATCAGCTGTCTCCTCCAGAATGAAGCGTATGTCCCTAGCAAGACGAACATTGTCATATACGGAGAGAAATCCCGTGATCTCCTGGTGAATGCCTCTGCGCGGCTTCATATTCCTGATGGCCACAGTGTACACATTGTTCAGAAGGCGCACTCCGAGATCGTCTGTTTTAACAAACGCCAAAATCGCAAGGTGAGTATCCATGATGATGTCCAGAACTGTGCGAAGTCTAAGTCTCTGTTCGCTGTTGAGCTTTCCGTCAAACAGGTTCACTTCATCCATTATGTAATGTGGAAAATGTCCACTAATCACCCAGTCACGTATTAAGTTCAAACAGTATAAGATACAATCAAATAAATGATCGCCTGTCCACATCTCAGATGACAATTGCTCTCTAGCATAAAACAGTGCAGTTTTACAATGAAAACTCGTCAGTTTTCCGTCTCCATTGAGATACGGGTTGATAATGTCCTTCTTTAACAGCTTTAGAGTAACGTAACAGTGCATATGTATAAGATGCATGCTAAACATGAGATGTCGCTCGATAAGACTTGGAGACACGCGCCACTCCAGTGAGCTATATTCACTGTCACAGTGGCCGTCAG
>Ga0224511_10002082_pt1 | contig 13064 bp, 6 predicted proteins | sample SF_May12_sed_USG_2_FD_169988 | JGI IMG/M metagenome (GOLD analysis project Ga0224511, IMG submission 169988) | Sediment microbial communities from San Francisco Bay, California, United States - SF_May12_sed_USGS_8_1 | ecosystem: Environmental > Aquatic > Marine > Sediment | place: USA...
ATAACGCTTCATGTATTTGCATATCACACCAAGCTTCAACATAGACCGTCTCTGTAAAACAGCCTCTGTTTTACTTTTCTTGTTTAAAACGCAAATTAGGGCTGTCATTGATTCGACCGATATTGATATACCGATATACATTTTAAATTATCTATACATGTATATCGATACACATTTTCAAATATCGATATATCGGCATGAAAATTTCTCAAGAAAAGTCATGTCGTTGTTTTCATAAAAATCACTGTTTTTAATCAAAGGAATGTCAATAGAGGAAAACTGTTGTAATTAGACCGTTTAAAAGAAACATGTGGGTAAATATACATAGAATGTGTAGTGTAAGCTGTTTTAAAAGAAAAACTCAATTGGAAGCTATTTTTCATCGATATGTCGATATATCGATATATTGTCGACATATTCTCTCGATATATCGATATCATCGATACGCTAAATGGCGTATCAATGACAGCACTATTCAAATCATGATCTTGTAAAAAAAAGAGAAAATATAATCTGTTGATACAGCTAATATTAATCCCATGATGAACAAGATAGATGTCATTAATCCTTTTAGTTGTTAGTGATATCAGACAAAACGACAATCGATTTACGTCACAACTAGTACTTGAGATGATTTGGCTTGAACGATGTGACGAACAACATATAGTACTTTACCGTCATTATATAATATACAAAGAACAAATAACAATAGAAGTCTTTTGGTAAAAAGTGTATTGTAATGTTTAAGAAAACTGATGAAAGGGAAAGCCCTCAGGAAGCATAGCCTGCACGAAAGAAGTAATCTTGGCTTAAACGATATGACGAACAACATATAGTACTTCACCGTAATTATATAACATACAAAGAACAAATTACAATAGTGGTCTATTGCTCAAAAAGTGTATTATAAAGTTTAAGAAGTAATCTTGGCTTGAACGATATGACGAACAACATATAGTACTGCACCGTAATTATATAACATACAAAGAACAAATTACAATAGCGGTCTTTTGATGAAAAGGTGTACTGAAAAGTTCAAGAAGTAATCTTGTTTTGTACACTTGTCTTGTCAAGTACTCATGAAGCAGAGGAATAAATGTGAGGTAATTCGAGGGTCTTTTTACTGATGTCATTTATACTTGAAGGGGTCAATGGATGCATCTTGTACGAACAATCCAATATCCACGTAACAGATACAAAACAATGTTGTTTCAAGCAATATCAATTCAATGATTAAGCTTATTCTTTGATTATATTATTGTAATGACAAAACTGTTGCTGATGTTATAGCTTGTAGAAATCAAGATCAAATTCCGTGTCACTGAAAACAAATACAAACCAAAGAAAGTTGTTGAATTCATGATCTTTTTAGCGAGTTTAAGGCCAGTTTACCTTTCCTTTGATCAAAGAATTTGAGGGTTTTGATAAAGTTTGTAAAGCAGCTAGAGCAGATTTCATAGATCAACATGTTAATTAGTTAGTTGTATTTCCTTTAAGGGGTGACATGCCAACCTTGGGGTTGTTAAATTTACCACGTAGAGCTACAGAAATACTTTATGTTATGAGCGGATGTTTGTACCCACAGTAGTATTTTATAATTGTATATTTTTCTGATGTTGGAGTACCGCTCATTCGATAGGGGTGTCAGTGGTGTGGCATCTTGCATAACCATTGATGAACAACTTACATAAAACCGAGGCTGCAATTTTCCGCATGCAATCTTTGCTTCATGAGGACTTTCTCTTAGTCTCCAATTAAATGTAGCATAATACGTAGGCTAACGTTAAAATGATTACGTGATGACGATGATCAATAGCTTGTCGTGTAAAGGTTTGGCTATAAACATTGCTGTGACTTCTGTTGTCTATCTGAATGGCGAAATGTTTTATACGAGCACAGCAACATCAAATAAATCTCCTTACGTAATGTGAAACACTGTAAACAGTAAATCTTAAATGATGTTAGTATGTTGCAAACGTGTCCCTTGCCACCCTGCCACAGATGTCTGCATTTACATCATCACCAGGATATGGCTTCACTTCATTGGGTAGAGTCATAAGTCACTGACCCAGATCATCATTCTGTATGTGGTACAGTACATGCATGTCGTCCTGTATCATTTCACGTATAGCCTGCTCCAAACTCAATTGGCACACAAGACACAGTTTTTTTTTATCAAACAAATATAAATATAGAACGTATTGCGATGTCAGTTTGATCAATCGAATTCAAAGACAAACAAATATAAATGGTCTTATTATTCCTATAATAAGACAGTTAAGCCGTCGGATGTGTTGCAAATGATAATACTCTATTTACAAAATGTATATTTAAGAGTGTATAAAGAAATATATAGTTCTATAAAAATATTTTATTTACATTTAAAACAAAAGATAAGTTTATTGAAGATTATACATACAATTAAATGAATATGTAAAATATTGTCTAAAATATTGTTTATTGAAGGAATAAAAACACGTCTGTACGTTTTACGATCTATTTGAACTCTTAATGACGTTATAGTAACAACAACAATTATAGATAACTAGACAGGTGCTTTCGAAAACGAAAGCAATAAGGTCTCCCCCATATGTCACTGGATGGAAACAATTTTAATTTATTAAAATGGTAGTCAGAGTTATAAAAAGTCACAATCTGTTTTTCCTGGTTCTAACAGTGATCACGATATTCTGCCGACCCTGATCAAACATGAGCGTAACAATTCAACTCAACAAAACAATAAATAAACTGAAAACCTGTAGAAAGTTATTTCAGAAGTTATTTTCAAATCTAAGCAATGGTTCAAGAGTTACAGATCGGACTAGCAATTTAATCACAACAAGTTTAGCCTTGAGCTATCACCTTGACCTATCCAAATCCCAGCAATTGTTAAAAAGTAACAGATCGGACTACAAAATTAGTTACAATAAGTTTAACATAAAGCTATCGACTTGACATTGAAGTGACATTAGTACTTATCATCTGTCACCAACCCTTCAAGAGTAATTGAGTGGACACGTAATACAGTCTTTCAATGTTTTACCTTGAACTATGACCATTACATTGAACCGACTATGGTCAAACATACGAACTGCACATTGACACATCAAACTTGACATTTGTGCAGAGTTATTTTATGTCCCACAATGATTATAAAGATATAGAAAGAGCGAATACGACAATGTTTGACCTTAAAATATCCAATGACCTTGAAGTGACATTGGTCAAACATGCGCTCTGCTCATCGTCTTATGGTACTTAACATTTGTGTCAAGTCATTTCAAAAGGTTAACAACCCTCAAGAGTTATAGAACGGACACGCCATTCATTCATCTAATGTTTTACCTTGAACTTTGACCTTGATGTTGAACCGTCAAACATACGCATTGCACTTCGACTTATCATACTTAACACCTGAGTTATTTGCAAATTCCACAATGGGTTTAACAGATATAGATATGACACGAAAGCCTGACGGAAAGACAGGCAGACGGACGGACGGACCGACCGACAGACAGACCGACATACAGGCAGGCAGGCAATAGTAACACTAGTTTTTACAACACTTATAAACAATTTGTTTTAGAGTGCATGTCGCAATGAACGGCTACAATAAAACCGAGGCTGCTGATTTCTCGTGCAGGCTATGCTTTCTGAGGGCTTTCCCTTTCATTAGTTTATTATTGCAATACATGCATCCGAGACCTTTGTCATTAAATCAGTTTATTTGTAACGATGACCTTATTCCACTTAATATCCTTTCTAACTTTCTTACTAATGTGCTTACGCGAGTAAAAAGAAGTTCCATCTAACTATATAGTATGCATTATGGCAATGCAAGCAACAGAGACCTTGATCACGAACGCATATTGTAAGAAAAAGCCAATTTGTAACGGTGCTCTGACTCCATTCGTGGCCCAGTCTACATTCTCATGTCCATTTTCGAGAGGTTTTTATAGACACACCTTTACGCCGCAATAACGAACTTGACTCAATTCGGACCAAACAAAAGATGCCCGACAATGTCTATGCAATAATAAAGTTAGGACAATGACTAGAGTGCATGTCTCAAAATAATGTTAATGTCTGATACAAATTGTATTTTGACACATACATTGTTGCCATTGATATATGTTTATAAGTAACGGTGAAACGTCAACATACGCATTTGTTGGTTAGGTTCATATTTGATTTCAACTGAGAAAAGGGAAAGCCCTCAGGAAGTTCCGCCTGCATGATGACAATAGCAGTCTAGGTTTAAATACAACGCTTACTTTTTTTGATAAATCGAACAAAAGCTTTTAATATCAAAGAGTTTGTCAAGATAATAACAAAATGTACTCGGAAACAATCGTATTATCGAAACGTTATTGTTTTGTTAGTGCGCGACTACACAACGGCAATCGTTGTCGTTGTCTACTTCATTATGGGAAAAAACTGTTCTATTTTACAAATGCGATCAAAATGCATGATTAAGTGTTTTAGTAGAACCTATCATAGACCATATATAACCAGCATTTGAACATTCACCGTTTTTTTTGCATTTTTCTAGACGTAATTATGTGAATATAAGCGACCGAAGTACAACTGCTAAACTATTTCCAAATGTAGGAATGCATGTATGCACATGCCTTCAGAATGTATGAAAACAGTCTTTATAGTGCCATGCAGAAGAATTTACATTAATTACAAATGTATATAATAATTTGACAGAAATAAAATTCTTGAACTATCGACGAGAAATTCCAAAATAACAGTGTATATACTACTTATGTTAATAATTAATGCAATAAAACAGAAGTATCGCAAATCATTCAGTCACATTCATCATCTTTAATTTTAGTTTAAAACAATTTAGAGCAAACCATCAACACCAGCTTTAGAACTCAAATAAATTCCCAACAATATTAATTTATAGAGGTTTATTTAGAAAAGATACTAAACTGTTTTTGCTCTTGTTGCAGAACATTTGGGAAACAACTATAATAAATAATTTGGCGTATTTTTCACAGACAAACCTGTTATATTTTCTGAAATAGAAACATAGACATATGCATAGTTTTATAGAAGTGTTCACCTTGTGATTGCCTTAACCAGTGCCAGGTTTTTAAAATTACACCTGTTTGTTTTGTTCCGAATAAGATGAAAAACATTTAGTACATGTATCTTAAATCAAGAACATGTAATTAGTAATGCTTCTTAAACAGAATTAGGAATAAAAACAATGTACACTTGGGTAAAGCGTCTTATATGATGCATGGTTGTATGCGAAGGTATCATAAATATGTCCACACAGGCCGAAGATATTTAGATTATTTAAATTAACAATCACACACAAACACACACATTTCAAATAAACTCTTTAAATAGGGCAATTTAAAATCGGAATTACCTACTATTCATTAAGCGTCATCGCAAATACGCATGATTTGAGCAATGTAGTGTAATCTTTCATTCATCACCTATATTTTCAGCATACCGTTTACTGAAGGACAATGCTCTAAACCATCTTCTATGGAACGCCTCTCCGGCTTATATTTTAAGGTTTTAGTCTGTTGTTCTCAAATTTCAAGTCGTTATGGACAGAGGTAAGTTGTTGTGTACAAAAGGCAACTCGTCGTGTTCACTATATAGGTCGTTATCAACACTTAATAGGTCGTTATGGTCGAATTGCAACTCGTTATGTACATAATACAGCTCGTTATGCTTAAATTGGTAGGCGTTATTGACAAAAGGCAAGTTGTAATGTAAATTTTTGAGTCGTTATGTGCATCAAAAAGTCGTTACCGGCAGATTTCATACCGTTCTTTATAGATCGCAAGTTGTTATACCCATATTGCAATTCGTTATTGAAAGTGTATATTATTCATAACGACTTTTAATTTGAGCAAAACGACCTGTAAGCTATACTTCAAGACTTGTCTTTTGCCCATAACGGCATATTATTCCAGTATAACGACTCACAAATTGTACATAACAACTTGCTTTTATTCCACAACAACCTATATTTTGAGCACGACCTGTAAGCTATACTCAACGGCTTGTCATTTGCCTATAACGACATAATTGTCAAGCATAACGACCTGTAAATTGTACACAACAACTTGTTTTTAGTCCACAACAATTTATCGTTTGAGCATAACGATCTGTAAAATGTACCTGTCTTTTGCCCATAACGACATATTATTCAAGTATAACGACTAATAAATTGTACACAACAACTTGCTTTTAGTCCACAACAACCTATAATTTGAGAACAGCGACCTGTAAGCTTTACTCAACGGCTTGTCGTTTGCCCATAACGACATATTTTTCAAGCATAACGACATGTAAATTGTACACAACAACTTGCTTTTAGTCCACAAAAACTTATAGGTTGAGCATAACGATCTTTAAAATGTACCTAACCACTTGCCTTTTGTCAATACCGATATATATTTTCAGCAGGACAACCCCAAAATGTACATGACGACTTGCAATTCGACCATTACAACCTTCTTTTTGTACATGACGACTTATCTTTTGTGCAAAACGACATGCCATTTGAGGACAACGAACAAAAAAATAAACCTATAAGGCAGATTAGGCGTTCCATAATCTTCTGCACGATTTTATGTCGTGCTTAAATCAAACACGAGTCATCACAGAATTATTATTCCACGATATTATTTGCACTTAAAATTCGTACTTTATCAACAATGTTTCATATGAATACGTTCTTAAATTTATTAACATCTCTTATTTTGGCATATAGTTTAACTTATACTGTGTTCCTTTATAATAAATATTCTGGCACTATTGCCTGAAATGCTCACTTGGATTCATTGACTGTTTATTACAAATATTAACTGCCGTTTTATCACTAATTTGTAACATTTGTATATAACAGCGATCAGTTCATTTTCCAGCATTCCAGAGTTCACATGTTTTAACATCTGAATGTCAGAAGTATTTAAGACATCTGGAGCAGATTCAGACTAAGCGCTTAATTGAGTATTAATCATGAAGGAGAATGTTTGCAGCACTGACTCAAGCATACGAGTCCGGCGCTTTACCTTACTAAGCTGAACCGGTGCGGCTCTTTTGGATTTATCAAATGCGACATCAAACATACTATATACTCTTTATTTCCACTTTTCAGTAGTTAACAAATATTTACAATGATAAATAATAATACTTGTGTGTAACATGATGGCAATTATGCAACATATTCAGTGAACTCGACAGTTCCGGGTCAGTAAAGAAATTAACGTAGGGTGTCTCTTTAAAATGAATGTCTGAGGAAACAGAACTGTATATGCTGTTCAACAAATTGTTCCTTTTTACTTTAATACAATTCATGAAATCTTTTAATTTGTAAATCCCCCTCTTTGGAGTATCTAACGGCATGATGTAAATTTGACAGTTGCGGGTCACACTTGACAGTTTCCGGTCACGTAATAAATGTTTATTTTCTGTTATCAGGGGGCATCTAAACAATGTTAACATCAAACAAAAACAGCTGTTTGTCTTACAACATGATATTTTATACCTAACCTTTACTTCAAAATAAACAAAACACCTTACTGTAACACTGTCAATTACCTATAATATAGAGAACAAAACAAAATGAATAATGAAATGAAGAAAAAACAAGTTCAACACTGGAAATTGTTTTAGTTTTTGACACTATATCTCATCACATTTTAAAGAAATGTAATAAATTGTTTTAAACCCTAATCGTTTTTACAAAATATTTATTTTTTAGGAAGTCGATCCCTATGACTGACCCGGAATTGTCGTAAGTGAACTAGGTCAAACTATCAACAAGTATGCTATAAAGAAAAGCGACAAAATGAAAAATCTTTATATAATATTTGTCAGTGGTAAAATCTCTACAAATCTATATGTAAAAAGTACATGGTGTGCTGAAATTTTGGCTTTAAATGAATGTTTAAGAAGTGGGATGTAAACTTTTTACTGTTATTTTCATTTTCCATGGACGCGGTGCAGTCAAGCGTTTCGTGATCACGATGTCAGTAAATCAAAATTTGTTGGACAACCAACAACACATTTCAAGCAGCTAATCGATTTGGGAAAATGACTGGATAACTAATAAATCGGCATACTTTGACATTCTGGAAAAACAAAAATGTTTTTGCGAAGGTGACCCGGAACTGTCGATGACCCAAAACTGTCGAGTTCACTGTATTAGTAATACATTTATAATATTTAAGATAAACTATGTCTGAATTGTTGAGAAAAGAAATACTCTCGTTAAGGAATGATTACAGTTATACTTTATTATCTTGTAGTTAGTATATAACTTTTTTTCATATCTAAAGGAAGTAAAGTTCATCAAATTTAATATTACAGCAGCTTTGAAGAAATTACGAACATGAACAAAAAGTGAACGAAAGAATGGATGCATATAAACAGAGCAGAATGAGATGACAGGGATTAATTAGTTTATTAAGTAATAAAACATTCCGTTGATGACCATACACATATGCAAAATATAGATCAATGTTAGAAACAATATGTTAAACGTAAATTGGGGCCTGACATGGCAATGACAACATTTTGAATTTGATCTCATTTCTACATCGGTCTAGAGGTTGCCATTATAACAATTTAAATAACTACATTCATACAAAACACAAAGTAAGGAAATAAAGTACATAATACATTTTCTCCGAATATTGGTCTTTTCGGTAGGACATAACTCAACACCAGGTATATCAAATAAGGAAGAAACCTGGACATACAGTACAATTTAAAAACAAACGATTATCTGAATGAAAACTATGAAATCAAAATTTATGTAACTGTAACAAATGAAAAAGAACAATTATGTTGTTACGATGATTTGTCTCTAAAAAGCTTATTCCATTAATGAAACAAACCATACTAATATCACGTATCAAGCATCTTCAAATAAAACTTCAAATGCAAATATGTGAATGCTTGGTAATAGATTTCTTCGAAAGAACGTACTAGATACAACGTTTAGAAACACATTGATCGGCGTTGTCTACACATTACGGTTTTGTTTCTTGGTCCGGTTTCAAGGTTATCATACTCTCGAACGGACGGACGAGACTTAGATAAATACGTGACTGTCATTTTCTTGATTTCCAAACGCATCGCTGTCCGAATGTTTGCTATGATGTTTATCCAAAACAACGTCAGTATTAAATAAAATGCTGTTAAATGTTCAGTGTGTGTCCTTTTATTCTTTTAAGACATGCATGTACTTCGTTGGTGACCATACTCATGCTAAGCTAGGTGATTGTTATTTGAAAACGTGAAAAATCTCACTTAATTGGCATTGGAAAATAATCCAGTCTCACGTTTAAGAGTTGTTGTTTTAAGTAAGTTTATTTCCTGTAAGTATTTTATACACCTCTCTCCCAAATTTCTTACAGTTACTCCTAAGTACATGATATGAATCACACAGATCCACAATATCTAACATTTTTTTCGCGATGCTGAATCTAGACGCTACTTCTACATTTTTAATTAGGTCTTTCTTTTCCTTTCGAGGCTGTCCACATAATTTTGATTTAACGTCACATTTGTTTCGGCTTCGTTGAAGTGTAATTGTACCGGCATCTTTTTCGATAGACCAATGCCAACTCCTGGTTGAAAACACAATAAACATGTGGTAAAACACAGACTTAGATGTCTGGTTTTCAAACAAAGAACTTTTTAACGCTTGCACTTCCAAAATAGGCTCATCAAATCCCTCTTTTTCTTTAAGAGAGTGAAGATCTGAAGCGTTGTAATCTTCCTCGGTTACATTGTTACCATCATAGGTTACAAAACGAAGCTTATTCTGCCAGCAACCTCCCTTGCTTTGCAATGATCCTGAGTTTAAACGCGATGAGCTCGAACCCATTTTGAATAATCCTCAAAAACAACAACAAAATTTACTTCGAAACTAGCTGTGATGTACTAGTCCGTTTGAAAGGTAAATAAAACAAATACTCTTGCTTTTTAATGTTATTTTAGATCATCAAGTGTGCACTTCTCACAAAGCACGGTTATCTCTAGTAAGGCATACTGAAATTCTGTCGCTTTATATACGTACATACTTTGCTCTTATCTGATTCATACGGACACATTGGTAAACAGTTTTTTGCTCCATTATCTGAAATATGTTTAAATAGAACATCCGACAAAAAAGCAATATTTACCATTGAAAACGATGTAATTTATGTTTTTAAAAATACCTTAAGTATGAAATCATTGTTTAAACAAGAGCCGGTCGGAACCGGGTAATGCTCCCCGAATAGGTATTGTACATAGAGAAGTAATTTGTCAAAAGCAGTGTCCGACTTCAAATAAGAAAGTTTTGGTCCAGACATGATTTTGCTGCAAGGTCATGCTGTGACCTTGGCCTTCAAGGTAGCAACCCAAATGTTGCATGCGACACGTTGTCTCAATATGATGATCATTCCTGTGAAATAGTTGTAAAATTCGACTTTAAATCACAAAGTTATGGGCACGAAACTATTTTGCTGAAAGGTCATACTGTGACATTGACCTTCAAGGTAGCGACCCAAATGTTGTGCGCGACACGTCGTCTAAACATGGTGATCATTTATATGAAATAGTTTATAAATAGGACTTCAAATAATGAAGTTAAGGTCCAGACACAATTATGCTGAAAGGTCATGCTGTGACATTGACCTTCAAGGTAGCGACCCAAATGTAGCTTGCGACCCGTTGTCTCAATATGATGATTATTTGTGTAATTTTTTTGTAAAATCCGACTTCAAATAAAAAAGTTATGGGCCGGACACGATTTTGCCGTAGGTCTTGCTGTGACCTTGACCTTCAAGGTAGCAGCCTAAATGTTGCACTCGACACATCGTCTCAATATGGTAATCATTCATGTGAAATAGTTTTTAAATCGACTTCAAATAACAAAGTTATGGGCCGGAAACAATTTTGCTGAAAGGCCATGCTGTGAAGTTGACCTTCAAGGTAGTGACCACAATGTTGTGCGCAACATGTCGTGTCAATATGGTGATCAATTATGTGAAAAAATTGTAAAAATCTGACTTCAAATAACAAGGTTATGGGCCAGACAAGATTTTTTGCTGAAAGGTCATGCTGTGCCCTTTACCTTCGATGTAGCAGCCCAACTGTTGCACGCGACACGTCGTCTCAATATGGTGATCATTTCTGTGAAATATTTTTGAAATCTAACTTCAAATAACGAAGTTATGGGCCGGACACGAATGGGACGTACGGACGGACGAACGGACAGACGGACGGACAAGGCGGCGACTATATGCTGCCTCGAAATTTTTCGGGGAGCATAATAAAACATACTATTTTAAATTAATTTGGTGAGAACCGTGTCTCTTATATTATTGTAGCCGTTATTCAAATGACCGTTCGACCGACCGACCTATCTCCAAAGCAGTGATCTCCCTTTTCAGTAAGGAGAATCTCTGCCACCACACAGAAATCCGTCCAGATATGGAAGGATTTGATTTTTTTACTTTTAATTTTTGTTCAGTAAAATGACAATCGGAATAAATGTGTATGTTAGAAATACGACTAATAATGGATGAAAAAACAAATTCTAACGATAAAGAAAAAAAAGAATTTATTTATTTTACTGTCACTTCAATCGTAACAACTCGGCCGTTTCCGTCCTTTCGCCGAGGGGTCCCGACAGCTGTCACTAGTTAACATTTTACAATCGGAACTACTCGGCCAATTCCGCCCCACTGTCCGATGTGTTCAGATTGCTTCTGTCACATGGTCTGACTATCGTCACGTGATTTTGTGATGGCAGTGGTTTTAAGCCAGCGTAGCGATGTCGTAAACCCTGCGCGGAGTTTGCCGACCGACCTACCGACCCACCAGCCAGCCAGCCAGCCAGCCAGTAGTAGCAACACTGCTATTACATGTATATCACATTTTTGCGCTCAAACAAGGAAAATCCCAACCTTAATTTTCCTGTGAAGTTCATGCGCATTGCCGAAAAAAACTAACAAGAGGGACCCTGGATCGCTCATCTGATAAATAGGTCTAAAGGTCACAGTGGAGCCCTTTTCCACCCCAGAAGCACAATTTGAAAACAAGGGATAACCTAATCTGATCAATTTTTATACATTGCCACCGAGGAAAGTTTTGTGTAAAATTATTTAACTGATGAAAGGGAAAGCCCCCCCCAGGAAGCATAGCCTGCACAAGAAAACAGCAGTCTCGGTTTTATTGAAGCTGTTCATCAGTAGTTATGAATGATGCCACACCACTGACGCCCCCAAGCGTATGAGCAGAATTCCATTTTCAAATGTAAACAACATACATGTACACTCCTTGATCCATGAGGTCCAGAAAAAATATGACTACACAATGATGTAGTACGGGGCGACTTTTTACAGCCGCCACACAGGCACTAAACACCAGCTGCAGTAAGTAGTATTAAACTGATGAAAGGGAAAGCTCTCAGGAAGCATAGCCTGCACGAGAAAACAGCAGCCTCTGTTTTATTGAAGCTGTTCATCAGTAGTAAGGAATGATGCCACACCACTGACGCCCCCTAGCGCATTTTCAAATGTAAACAACATACATGTACACTCCATGATCCCTGAGGACCAGAAAAATATGACTACACAATGATGTAGTACGGGAACTTGAACTATTGGTTTAGATGTTGTTTTCTGATATTACTTTTGACCCATGATACATTTTAATTAAAGGGGCACAATTTAAACAAGTTTTTTTCTATATAACACTATTTAAAACTGATGAGCCCCTGGCATACATTTAATAATCTTAGGAGAGAACCACTAAATGATGTTCTATACCAAATATCAAGGCTATATGACTTGTGGATTTTGATAAGAAGATTTTTCAAGTTTTCATTGACTGTATGTTTGTTTACATTTGAAAATGGAGTCCCGCTCATGCGCTAGGGGCGTCAGTGGTGTGGCATCTTTCATAACCACTGATGAACAGCTTCAATAAAACCGAGGCTGCTGTTTTCTCATTCAGGCCTTGTTTCCTGAGGGCTTCCCTTTCTTCAGTTTAATATAACTTACTACAGCTGGTGTTAAGTG
>Ga0224511_10002083_pt1 | contig 13063 bp, 7 predicted proteins | sample SF_May12_sed_USG_2_FD_169988 | JGI IMG/M metagenome (GOLD analysis project Ga0224511, IMG submission 169988) | Sediment microbial communities from San Francisco Bay, California, United States - SF_May12_sed_USGS_8_1 | ecosystem: Environmental > Aquatic > Marine > Sediment | place: USA...
CCCTTCTTCCATGAGTCAGGGACTCTTTCTTCTTCCCAAACCTTGTTGAATAGTTCCACAAGGTGCTTTGCACTCTCTCGGGGGTCAGCTTTCAACATGTCTGAAGTGATTTTGTCTTCCCCGGGAGTTGTGATTCTAGGGCGTTGTATTTCGTTTTCGTCAATGAGCATAATGAGGCCGTACTTGCAGTATTCAATGTTCAGTGAGCGGTCGCGTGCAGTAAAAACTGTTTTGTGTTCAGTGACACCAATATGCATGTGCTATCAACATATTAATGAAGTGAACATCTACATCTATGGGTATACGTTAAACTGTTAAGCTTGACATTACTTTAACGAAAGTGCACTCGTCATTAGGTCCCTGTTTTCGACAATCACAAGCATTTGAGTGTGCCTCTGATAGGCTAGGAGATATTTTGGTTTAGTGTAAGGGTTACTCTATGGTTGTGGTTTTTTTCTAAATGCAACATGATCAAGCCCAATGTGTGGGAATTTTGTAGAGCCAGAGTACATTTAATTCGAACGATATGCATCTTCTGGCATGTGTACGCGATAAGCGATCGAGACGCCCATATATACAATACCAGCTATACTCAAATGTGAATATCTCGGGACTCCATGGGCCAATTTGGCTCATCAAGGGCTTGTTCGAATCGTAAATATGTGGCACAAGTGACAAAATCACATGTATGGACTTCTGGCCGGAAATTAGTGTCTTAGATTTTTTTCCGCATATTGTTGGCAAAAACAGCTCAAAATGTAAAGTGTGAGGGCGGGTTTTCTATAAAATGACCATAACTTGACCAATTTCAACAAATGAGGGCTCGTTGGATTCCTCTTGACAGGGCGCACATAATACACTGCACAGCACGTGGATTGTGACAGGAAGTGACGTCAACGGACCTCAAAAACCGTCTGATAAGCATATTTTTCGGTACTAGTATCGCAACTCTAAACTGTGTATATGCGATGTAGGTATTTTAGTGCGTGGAATTACTAGAGCTTTTAGACGATGTGTAATTTGAAAGTGCATTGGCTTCATAGAGTTTAACTCGAGGGGAGTGTAGACTTTGTAAAATGAAATCATACCCTTCTTGTTCAATAACGTGATAACTTAGTCAACAATGCCACGATCTATCAAGTTTTAGGCCAGCCCTTATGTCTCTGGGTCGTTTGGTGCCAATTACATACGGAATGAAGTGAGATTATTCTATGTTTGGTCCGTCACAGTTCTACGTTTTACAAGAAAATAATACATATTATAATAGTTGGCTGCAACCTTGGAGTGATCTCCCTTTGTTACAAAAGTCCATTTGCTCATGGCGGTTTTTTATTTAAAAAAGGCTCGATTTGATGACCATTTATATTCGTTTTCTTTCACTTAAATACTGTTTCTTATGGCTGTATCGATTCATAAGAATGCATAATATGTGAGAGCTGATTGATTACGGTAAGACTGCACGGCTGAAGTAGATTTTTTAAACTGTTTTCATTGTTGGAAAAGTGTGCAATTTTCATATGTTTTGTTGATTCGAATGCTAAAAATTTTTACCGTCTAGTATTTGCATAGTTAACGATAGGGTTTAATCGACGATTAGTTTTGTTCTGTTTTAGTATAAATCAGCCTGTGAAAAAGCTATGCACTTTTAAACCAAATTGTACTGTTATTATTATCAACTTTATGTGTCGTTCTGGAACTTTTCATATCGGTAATCATTATGCCAGATTTGTTAATCATTTTATGGACAAACTACTTTTCTGTGTCTTAAACCTATTTGGGGAGCTTCACCCGGTTGGACCTTCTCTTGGTGGGGCAATCAATGATTTTAAGATCTTAACGAAATATTTATTCACTTACGATTTTACAGTTTTTCTTGTATGATAAATTGACCTTAATCTGACCAGAACATGACCTGAGTTTCAATATTGTGACGGAACAGACCTCCGACCTTCTGTATAAACTCTGCATTGCAGCCCTGTACATCATAACACAAGGAAGCCTGTCTAAATTGTAATTAACGTACGAACAGAACACTTATCAGACCACCTGAAATGACGTTTGGTTCGAGATGCAGGAAATTACGTAACGTCATAACACACAACGTCATTCAAGCTAATCAGAAGACTGAATCTTTTTTGTATCGTCTCAACACAAATTCGCAATCATTGTTGAACGTTACGTGCTTCCCTTCATTTGTTGGAGCATTTCAAGTGTTCTGTCAATATGTTAATTTAAGCATTGGTTAATTGAATACATTAAATTCGTCTTAGTGAACTGAGTTAATGATATTAATTTAAGGTTATATCCGTAACATTGTAGGTACAGGTAGATCTGTTAATTGAACATTTAAAGATACTGATAGGAATTGGGTACATTTATTCATTACATCAAATCAGTTTAAGGATATAAGTGTTAGTAAACATACATTTTAGATTCTGTTAATTAACTTCTATAAGCAACAAAATCAAACAAAAAAACGTTTAATAATTTAGTGTAAGTACATGTATAAACACATGCAGCCTTTGTGAATTAACAGTTATCCCCGTATTTCCTGGTTTGAACTGCCTGCCTTCTTGTTTTTGTTTGTAATCTGTAACCTTGACATTGCCTTGACCTATATAATGACCTCTGTTATGCTGTCCTAAATTAATGCTTCCAGCATTAAGTTAATTACATGATTGTCTTTCTTTGTATATTGAAGGTTTACTTGCTTCATATTTATTGAATTTTGTTTTGTGTCAAAATAACTATAATTACATGTTGCTATTGATGTTAAAACAATAGATTTAAGCAGGGTTGTGATGAAATATTTTCTGGGTGACCAAGATGGATGCATCTTAAGATTTCATCTTTGATCAACAAAAAACTGTGTCACAGTTACCGTATACTCTGATAAATGCCCCCTTGCCTATAAACAAGAAAAAGCATGTAAATCTTGCAGAAATTTACATTAAAAATTTGACAAAATATAATGAAAATCTACATTAAACTATGATTAAATATTTTTAACTGCATGCAATGACAAAATGTTACGCCCCTGGGGACGTTTAACGGGGTATACGGTATATTACATTATAATTTAATGAATTGAATGAAACCAACATGCTGTAATTGTTTTGTTAACGTGCCTTAATTCTTGTCTTGACTTCATTTTATCTCAGCCACCTACATGGATAAGATAGGACTGATATGCTTTGTGATGACATATTGTAACTTGTAACTATAGATAGGCCATATGTTTACATTTACCTTGTTTCCTGTTTTACTACTCAACCTTAAAAAATTCCAAATATTTTTATTATGCTTCCCGAAGGGAGAGCATATAGTCATTGAGTACAAGTGCAGTGTACAAGAACCGTAACTCTGCCTTGCCTAATTTTGGAGTTATTGCCCTCTGTTCATTTTTACACTTTGAACTTTGTCTAGATTACTGATACCGACAGCATGAAAATTACTAACTTGACACTTCACATATTATCTTTATTACAAATTTGGTAAACACTTCATAGACAAACTACTTCTCTGAGTCCAAAACCTATTCTGGGAGCATCAACTGGGTCGAACAGCTCTTGTTTCTTATGTGTCTGAATTCTAAAGTGTACAAGACAATTTCACACTTATTTTTTTGATTTTTTGCTAATATTTACATTCGCTTATAATTTTCTAAATAAAAAGCGACGTTCATTTTGCATGACCCACACGGCTCTGACGCGCAAAAATGACGTCATTGTTTACTTAATAAAAGAACGTTGATTGGTCAGCGTAACGTCGTTTGACCAATGAAAACAACGTCACTTGCTCATTAACGCTGTTAAATTCAGACGGTAGCTGGATATTTTTACTAATATTTCTTTTGAAAATGTTTTGAGAAAGTTTAAACTTTTATAATACTCAGACAAAATGTAAATATAAGTAATGATTCTTATTTTGGTGCGGTTCATGCAGATTGGACGTGCACGCGAGAGCTGGCAAATCCATAAAGCGCTATTTACCATAAAGCGCTAGCGCGCTTTATGGATTTGCCAGCTCTCGCGTGCACGTCCAATCTGCATGAACCGCATCAAAATAAGAATCATTCCTTAAATAAACCAGTTAAAATGTTTTTAAAGGTGTGAGTATGTGTACATGTTCATGTAGTGCCTTCATATTCCATTTAAGTCTTCTGGTTCATAATCAAATAGTGTTGCAATCTACGAACTAGCTCTTAAACATTTGGATAATGGAACGGGAAACAAGGAATTCTGTTGATTTCAGCATTACTGAGACTTTAATAATACCTGTATAAGTGTAAGCATGCCATTAGGTTAGTGCAAATCAAGGGCTTAGTGCAAAACTATTGTAACTTGTTTTATAAAATAAGCTTGTAACAATAGTTTTGCATAAAGTCCTCGAAATGTTTTAATTTGATTTGATTATGTATGTGTGTTAAGAACATATTTTAGCATGAACTGTTAGCTACATTAGTGTTCTGAGTTGAGTAATGCCTAAAAAAAATAATCTTGTGTTTAGGGCAACCCGACCCTACCTATCGGAACCGGCCGACCCTAGACTTTTTTAACGAAAATACCGGGTTTTTTTGTTGGGGTTTTTATAATTGAGGTTTCAATTTTAAAAAGGACCGAGCCGACCCTACCTAAAGTTTTTAAGACCGTTGCCCTAAACACAAAATATATTATTTTTGGCCTAATTATTGTACATATACTTCTAGATGTTATCTGTATATTTTTTTAATTTTATACATACTATTTATTTCATTATTTTACAAAAGGCCTTGATCAAAAACAACTTTGTGTCCTTAATTAATATGTTTTATGATATATATATAATGTGTTTAGTATAATAATATTTCTATTTTAAAGGCACTTCCATGTGGTCTGGTCATAAATAGCAAAAACATATTTCTAATTCCCAATGCAGATTAAAACAGTTCCCAATATTTAGTATAAAAACACACATAAAAATCATCAAGAAATGACTATTTTAGGATTGTTTCTATGAAGCATGCTCTGTGATGATCGTCAAATTGTCTACCATATATTGGAAACATTATACTTATATAAAAATTGACTAGTAAGGTCTATGTCCCATAGAAATTCCTAGTCTGTAAGGTCTTGGCATCATTCCCAAAAATGGAGAAAGAAAACACTGTTATTTATGATTTCTGACTGAATTTTTAAAAAATTATTTTATACATTATTATCAAGTAATGTGTGTGTTTAACTGATTGATATGTAACCTAGTATGTTAAACTGAGTTCAAGTTGCATGATAGATTAGTCCTAAAACAAATCCTGTGTTTCGGGCAACCCTACCTATCGGAACCGGCTGACCCTAGACTTTTTTTTACGAAATTTTTTATGTTGGGGTCTTTATAATTGAGGTTTCAATTCCTTAAAAAAACAGTAGCCCACCCTACCTAAAGTTTTTAAGACCGTTGCCCTAAACACAAGATTTTCTTTATGGCCTTAGTGTTATCATGTATTCAGTTTCACGCGTGTTTTATGTACAACTCAGTTCCAATATTAAAGGCCCTTTCCTACAGTCTGGCCATGTGACACACACAAAGAAGATTTTTTTTCGAAAACGTTGATCTTCTTGTTACCAACATTTTTTTGGCCATAAAAATCTGTCTTGTGGTATCTTCATAATTATCGTATGACCATCCTAATGGATTCACATATTTGCAGCTAGGAAGAGATTTTATAAACCTTTTTCTATTTAAATATATGGCATTTTAAGACGATCCACCGCACAACTTTTTTCAGTTTCTGGATTTTTGATTTTATAAACAAGATTGAAAATTTTCATTTTATTCATATTCAAGGGAGGTTATAAGATGTAAAATTACTTCCCTTTAATTTTATTTAAGCAAATATAGGCAACTTGCATTTTAAAAAGATTTTTCGACGGTTTAAAAGTAAAAGCATAATATATATCACATTTTAATGAAAAAAACTTGTTTATTTTTTTGATAAAAAATACAAATGTGTATCCTTCATAGTCCATTAGGATGGTCATTTTTTTTCACCTTTTTGTGTGTCCCACAACCAGACTGCAGGGGAGTCCCGTTATTATGTTCTGCTTATCTTGCTGAATGTAATTTTTGTAGCTTAGCAATATATAATAATATGTTAACTCTTTTCTGTCTACAAGATGTATAGAATTATAATTCATATTGGTCATTCTCAAAGAAATATTTATGTAGCTGTGTCAGTTTAAAAAATGGTAAAATAATATTTGCCATAATTTTAAACTTAAGTTTCTGTCTTAAGTTGTGTATTAAAAATACTGCTGATCTTAATGCCAATTATTTGATTGCTGCAGTAGACTTTCTCAATGGTCTTGGATTCCAGGGCCCATATTCATAAAACATCTTAAGTCAAATGTATATGTAACACTAAATGTGATTGGCTCTTTTCAATTTAACCTATGTTCTCATTGGCTGATTCAAATTTTTACTACTTAAGTTTCTTTATGAATACTGGCCCTGTGAATTATTTCAGGTGCAGTTATTCCTTACATTATCAGTCTCATGTGAGGAAGATGGTGTAATTTGCTGTTTATTGTCATGCACCAGTTGAATACCCAGGCACAATTGTATTTTGTTTCATATGAATTACCTTATTTGATGTTAAAGTAATATTTATTTCTCCTGTACTTGTTGAACGCCCCTGACAGTATATTAAAGTGATGTGAATTACTCCAGCACTTTTTGAACAGCCCCTGTGTACTGTATATCCCCTTCACCTGTGTAACGGCCCATGTTTTATTCAGACCCTGTCAACACGCGCTGGTCCCAGTATTACCCAGGAGGTATTCGTTGAGGAATGGGCGTGCAGTGATGCAGCATGCATTCAAATTACCACCCTTTGGAAACATTAATTGTCTCCCTTATTATTTTAATTTATGTATTACCTCCCATTATTAGAAATTGTCTCCCTTTTATGCTTAATAAGGAATAAGGCTTTAATTGAAATCATGTTTGTTTTCCCTTTTACTGACTACCCTATCAACATTGTCCACCCAAAAGTAAATTGCATTTTTTTAAATCTATTTATAATATCGTTTTACTTCGTTGATATAATCTTGTCCTGTGTGCAACTATGCATACCAATTTAAGTTATTCCTACATCAGAAAGGGGAAGCAAATACTATTTTAATTTAGGCATTATTTCGCTGGATTATTAATTATCTCCCTTATTTGCTTAAACAAACATTATGACCTCCCTTTATAAGTGATTATCTCCCTTATTTGCTGAATAATGGGTTTTATTTCTAGTAGTCTAATTTTTGTAGATACAGTTTTTGGTTCTTTTATTTATAACCAAACATTATTATTTGTTTAAGGCTACTGTCTGAAAAACTATTTCAAACAGTGTCCATTTAAACTTTGGTTAAACATGTTTATTACAAAACATTATTCTTATATTTTTGCTTAAGCCGTGGCCAGTATTTGTTATTAAACCTAATCGACTTTATCATCATTTTGATAATTCCTGTTTAATTTTATTTGACATAAAATTTGAATTTATGTATATTTTGAACAAAATTGTTTTTGACATTCCATCAATTGTGTAAGAATAATTTATTTGTGACATGTACATGTACATAATGATTTTTCTTTTCAGGTCTCAAGCAAATCTGACATTGCTTCTGTTCTTCATTTATATCTGATGTTTGATTTAGGTTCTAGGTTGTTAAAAGATAATGTTATAAAAAAACGTCTCACCATATAAACATATTCTGCTTTATTTTTTTTCCATACATTGTGTTGTTATGTTCGAGCCACTTGTCCTTGGTATATATACCAAAATTGTTCCTGGAGCAATTTATTTATTTAAAGGAGGAACATTATTATTTTGTGCTAATTGTGCAGGTATCTAGGGCTAGTGTAGCGGCGACAACAGGTGCCTGATAACTATCATTTTATAGTTATATTTTTCTGGTCATATGTGATTATGTTTGATACATACAATGTATATATTGTTTTTGAAGGTATTTTCATTCAATTTTTCCCCCGTTTGCCAGGAATATTTTCATTCATATTTTTCCCCGTTTGCCAGGAATATTTTCATTTAATTTTTCTCCCCGTTTGCCAGGAATATTTTCATTCATATTTTTCCCCGTTTGCCAGGAATATTTTCATTCAGTTTTGTCCCTGTTTGCCAGGAATATTTTCATTCAAATTTGTCCCCATGTGCCAGCAATATTTTCATTCCATTTTTCCCCGTTTGCCAGGAATATTTTCATTCAATTTTTTCCCCCGTTTGCCAGGAATATTTTCATTCAGTTTTTTCCCCGTTTGCCAGGAATATTTTCATTCAATTTTTCCCGTTTGCCAGGAATATTTTCATTTAGTTTTTCCCCGTTTGCCAGGAATATTTTCATTCAGTTTTGTCCCCGTTTGCCAGGAATATTTTCATTCAGTTTTTTTCCCCGTTTGCCAGGCACCGACTGGGTGGACCCCCAGGACCCGACCGTCATCGCGGAGAATGAGCTGCTGTCTGCTGCCAGCTCCATCGAGGCCGCCGCCAAGAAGCTGTCACAACTCCAGCCTCGCAAACAGGCCAAGGTGAGTGGGGGAATGGTTACATCGCACTAAGGTGTCTCAGAGGTTACATTTTACTTAACTGGCTAAGGTAGGTTGCTCAAAAGTTACTTTGCATGAAGGTGTCTTACAAAATATAAAGTATAATGAAGATGTGAGATACAAAACAAATACACATCGGGAAGTTATGAACAAGAATATATCAGAGTAGATTAAAAAGAGAAATATAGAAGAACAATGAAAAAAAGAGATATATAGAAGAAAAATGAAAATGATATTTTAGGAAGGAAAGAAATGGGAAATGGAAACAAGAAAAAAGGAGGAAATAAAGGAGGAGAAAGAAAGTATGTAAAAGAGACATGAAAAAAGGACAACAAATAATAAAGGGGAAAGACAGAAATACAGAATTTTATGGAAAAAAAGTAAGTTGTTGATGAAGTCAGAAATCTGAAAGTTAAAGAGATAAAAATGAATTGAAAAAGAGAATAAAAATGGAGAAGGAAGTGGAAGCCAATGTGGACATACAATCAGAACATATCATACCTGGTATGACAAGATATGTTTGATATATTTGGTGTTTAGGCACAATTTTCACCGAATTATCAAACATATTGTGTTAACCCCGGTACAGCACAGTTGTTGACCTTACTTGACCTTGACCTCAGGATTTTTTATGAAGAATGTTTTACACTGTAGTACAAAAATGGGGAAATAAAAAAATGAAGGGAAAAGAAAATGGAAAAAAAATAAAATTGGAGTGGAATTAATTTTTGTAAAGCCTTAATAAAAGTGGAAAGGAGAAGACATAATATAAATGATATTCAGGACTTCAATCATTCTCATTCATTAGTAGATTGTTTATTTATTGTCCCTCAAACTATGGTGAAATCAATGAGGTGATTTATTAAATATAAAAAGAAAACAGCTCCCATTTGTGATATATGTATGAAAAGAAAATGCGGGAAAAGACCGAGTTTGGAAAAAGTTCAAAATGGTGAATTGAACATGCAGTACCCACATGTTGTCATAAAATCGTTAATTGTATATTTTTTAACATTTTAAGACAGCAGAATAATTTAATATTGTATAAGCTTATCAAAACATAAGAACAAATGATTTAAAATGTTCCGTAAGTAAAATAATCTGACATCCTATACAAGTGAAAACATAAATTGAGGTATCAGATGGCAGAATAAATTCTCTTGACAATCCCCATCATTCAGACAGAGATCTTACATTCCCCCTCTCATGTTCCAGGCTGCCGACATGAACCTCAGTTTTGATGAGCAGATTCTGGAAGCTGCCAAGTCCATCGCTGCGGCAACAGCAGCCCTCGTCAAGTCGGCGTCGGCAGCACAGCGGGAGCTGGTTGCACAGGGAAAGGTGGGTGGCGGCGTTGTTTTCTCTTTTAACAGGCTATAATCCATATTTCTTTACATAGAATAAAGCTGGGTAAAGATTCGGGATTGTTTTAACCTGAAAAAGTGGACTTATCACCTTTATATTGTATTCAGTATTGCCTTTTGGTTTGGTCGTTTAAGCATATCCTATTAGAGCAACAGCATGATTGGTTGTTGTTGTTCGTTTCAAGGGTCTGTTATGTGATAGCATGAAGTTTCAAGTAATTTAGCACTGGAAGCATGCAGTTTGACACTTCACTTTTACTCTTTAATGTTATTGAATGAGCTACAATGGTAGACATACTTGTTTTAAGAAATGAGAATAGTGAATGTCTCATTGTTAATTGTTCCTTATGGTGTTTAAAAATACTAGACTTCTTTTACAGAAACATTCTTCTCTATAATCAAAAAGGTGCATTTAAAAGCAATGCTAAGTTGTTTTGATTACTTATTAAATGTGAGTTCCATCATTCTCATCATCATCCTTAATTTACTTTTCATCTGTGCAACTGGGCTAAAAACAAAATATTAAAAGTTTCCCCTATGTTTAAAAAAAAATTACACTGTCGAAACAGCAAAAAAAGAGAGTTATTTTTAGTGGATTGGTTGCGGAGGGGAAACTTTTAATATTTTGTTTTACACCCTGCCTAGTGCATTAACCTTGTCTTTCTTTTGTCATCATCTTTAGGTTAAAGTTTCAGAATGCAAATTATCTGTTTGTCTCGTGTTTACGTTAGTTGTGTGTGTTTGTTTTCGATAAAAAGTGATGAGCTTATGTCTGTACTAGGTGTTTGACCAATGTGGACTGTGTAAAGCACAGCCATATGAACTGTTTGGCTGTGTGTGAACATATTTTACCCAGGATGGGGATCAAACCTGTAATTTCCAGGTATTTTCCAGTTGAGGTACTTATGCTGTCGAGAAAATTTAAATAGCACAATCAAGATGATGAAACGCTATAAGCACTAATTGCTTCCAGACAAACTTTGTTGCTGCCTCCACTTCTCCCATTTGGAATGGCTATTGTTAATGTATGGCCCATTGTAAATGGCCTTGTTATTTTATGGCCCTTTTATAGACTTGTTAATGTATAGTTCCGCAAAATTTCAAGCTCCTCCCATTTCTGTAGTATTTTATTGTTCGTGTGATAAGGTTTATCACAAACAGGAAGTCTGCCATCTTTTGTATTTAAAAGGTCAGAATTTCACCTGACAACATAACCATAATCCATTCAGTTGCGGAACTGTCCATTGATGGCCCTTTTTCATTGGCCTTGTTTATTTTATTGCCCTTGTTCATTTATGGCCCCTGTTTATTTTATGGCCCTTGTTCATTGGCCTTTTTTATTTTGTGGCCCTGTTCATTTTATGGCCCTTGTTCAATAACCTTGTTCAATGAGCTTGTCCATTTATGGCCCTTGTTCATTGACCTTGTTCATATATGGCCCTGATTATTTTATGGCCCTTGTTCATTGACCTTGTTCATATATGGCCCTGTTTATTTTATGGCCCTTGTTCATTTATGGCCCTTGTTCAATGAGCTTGTCCATTTATGGCCCTTGTTCGTTTTATGGCCCTTGTTCAATGACCTTGTTACTATGACCCCGCTGTGATGTGTCTGTGTGTGTTACATTGCTTCACAGGTTGGTCACCAACGACGGAAGCCCTTTGGGGCACCTGACGCTGCCAAAATGATCGCGGTATAGTTGATTATGGCCCACAATTCAATGGCCCCTTTTTATGACCCTTTCATTCAGGCTTGGATGAGAATGTGACTTGTGGAAGAAATCATCATTGGGCTTTCAAGGGTTGTCTCAAAAAAGTTACAATCAATGAATTGTAAAATTATACACCATTCTAGTACAACCCTCCCACTTCAGGACATAAGTATACTTTTGAAAATAACATTTTTACAGAATTATGTATGTTTAAAACTTCTTAGTTGAGTATCTTTACAACTCAATCTGAGGACTTTTACAGAAGAACAAAAATTGTGGATTCATTGTTATCTGTGATTCTCTGTTAGTTTTGGGGAACCAGAAACAGGAAATAGCATAACCAGATCATTTCCATCCAAGCCTGCAGTCATTGTGAGGTATGGATTTACAATATCAGCTGACAGGACCGAAAACATTTAAACTATAAAAAACAAATTCTGACTTTGTGTGTTTGACCACCGCATCATCAAACATAGGCTTCAAACTGGCTATGAAGACACTTTGAAAAAATGACACCATGACAAAGAATGCTCTGTAGGAAAAAGATTAACTCGTAGTCTGTTGATTGGTTAATTTGAATGGGCAGTTGGCATTTTATAATTTTCAGTGAATTGTTAATGATAACCACATGCTCTGTTCATTACGAGTTTGGGCAAACACAAAAACAAGCGAAACATTAGCTTACTCTGTTCATTATGAGTTTGGGCAAATACCCAAACAAGTGAAACGTTAGCTGATTTTGTTCATTATGAGTTTGGGCAAATACACAAACAAGTGAAACGTTAGCTGATTGTTTTATATCCACATCTCTACATGGCAAACTAGGGCTCTAGAGTCTAACATAGGCTGCAGCACTGCAGGTTTCCAACCAGGGATTCACAGTGGGTTTCGAACCCGAGATTCACGGTGGGTTTCTCTAAGAAGTTTGACTAATTTCAGACACTTTTGTAGTCTTTGAGATCAGAACTTTTTTGTGTTCCTTTAATTTTTGCTATCTTCACGGACCGTTGATTGTGAGAATTTAAAATCAAAAACTAAGATTTTACGAATAAAACAAATAAACAGGTAACAAATGCCAAAGTTAATGCTGTTTTGATCTCAGTAAAATGCATTTACTCAATTTGTAATGCACATTTTTTACTCTGATTTCATAGTGCTATGGTGTGTTTGCTTTGGACTGTTATTAAACTTGTCATTTGGTTCTATAAAATCAGGGAGTAATTGGACCGGAACGCCCTTGACAATGCTGCATCTTATGTTAGGTTGATTTGTTCAGTCAAAACGTTTTGCAATTTACGAGTCAGTGTTTATAGTACTCGTTAATAAACTTAGGTGCTTTATAACTTTGTTTTATCGTAAATTGTTGTGTCTAAATTTGTATAGATCTAGTAACATTCAT
>Ga0224511_10002084_pt1 | contig 13058 bp, 8 predicted proteins | sample SF_May12_sed_USG_2_FD_169988 | JGI IMG/M metagenome (GOLD analysis project Ga0224511, IMG submission 169988) | Sediment microbial communities from San Francisco Bay, California, United States - SF_May12_sed_USGS_8_1 | ecosystem: Environmental > Aquatic > Marine > Sediment | place: USA...
CCCGTCATCGCTGTGATAAGGACAGCCCGCCATCGCTGTGATAAGGACAGCCCGTCATCGCTGTGATAAGGACAGCCCGTCATCGCTGTGATAAGTTGTTCCTGTCAGTGGTGGTTTGTTGGCTAAGTGCCACTCAGGCCACTACACTTTGGCAGGGCTGTGTCCCTCACTGCTTATGGCAAAATAACCTAAAGATAAGGATTATGCTTCCTTTGTTTCTTATAAATGGATTGTTTCTGTCAAGAATCTTCCCATGCATACACTTAAGTCATTACCAACATAAACGCGTACATTCACTTCTTACATCTACGCATTGTTCAGTGATCATTAAATTGTGAGCGTCATGAGCATGGTAAAGTAGTGCTTACTAATGGTGCGGAAACTTCTGATGAGTAAGATGGTGGTCCATTACCGCTCATATAAAATGGTAGCACGCTTTCTACGCCCTCGCCAGAGTCCGATAAAGCCCCGATAGATCATGCTGTCTGTGTACGTTATATCGTTGATCGTATTCGTTGCAAATGGACAGCTTATTGGATCAGGAGATGGCAACGGCGCCATATTGGGTGAGTTTTGGATTACTCTGCTCTACACAATGCAAGGACTATAAAAAAGTTTATAGGTTCACTTTGGAGTAGAAGTCGGAACTCATGGGAAAAATGCACATCATACACATGTATACATATTGCGTCTGTATATCTATACGTCTAGATGTCTATACATCTATATGTCTATACCTCTATACCTCTATACCTCTATACCTCTATACCTCTATACATCTATACCTATATATGTCTATATGTCTATATGTCTATACGTCGATACGTCGATATGTCTATAAGTCTATGAGTCTATACGTCTATACGTCTATCCGTCTATACGTCTATACGTCTATACATCTATAAGTCTATATGCCTATACGTCTATACTCCTATACAACTATACATTTGTGGCAAGAACCTGTATGCATGTATAATGAGCTCACTTTGGAGTAGAATTACAGATATCACATGTATTGTATGTGCACATGTGTACATATGCACTGTGAATTCCCAGCTTTAGTCAATAATCACCATACAACATGCTGTGCGGTTATTGACAATTTATCATGTATATATATAAATATATATAAAGATAGGAAGACACAGACAGGATTCGTTATACGTATACAATAGTAGGTGTCCCATGATCAAAATTTTAACCGCTCACTTGCGGTACTTGGCCACGTCATTGGTATTCCATTGTGTTTGTACGTAAAGTGAGGTGTGCGACAGGTTCTTCCAACCTCAGGGTCAAACTGATGTAAAGCTTGTGATGCATTTGGAATTATCTTAATTTTGGATATCAACCTGTTTAATTCTACTGTGATCTCTGATCTATTAAACGCTGCGCTCGAACCTGCTCCATGATGACCTCAGCGCAATCAGATCACGCAGCAAATCCTATCTACACAATGAGTCATGCTTTGATCGACGCTTCTGTGCTTTTGGATTGTTTAAAAGTAGCTTACATAAAACCTAAAAAGAGTGTGGATGAAAAACTCTATCGGGTCAATATGACATAAAAACAGCATGGACAGCACATTGGTATAGTCGCTGAATAAGATCAATGTAGTGATACAAGTAAGGGCATAGGTCATTAGGAACGTGTTTCCCCATAATCGGGCATAGTGGGAGCTCAGTGGTAGAGTTTTGGGCCTACAATTGTAAGAATCTGGTGGGGTCACATTGTATGTGTGTGCTCCTTACAATTTACTTTACTTTGTGTTTCTGCTCTCTAGTGGGCACTCGGTGCTCTGGAATATAATGTGTTATTTTGTTCATGTGTGGTATCTTCACTGTCATGGTGAAGCTATCGGGTTAGACACTTGTTTCATACTAGTTACACCTTAGCACGGAGCACGCACCACTAGCGAGCCAGTATCAACACTCCATCTCATAGTAAGCCCTATTTTTGTTTCAAGCATGGATTGAAACGATCGTGAGTGGAATTTGAACCCAGTTTCTGGGTGGTGGTGGGAGCTAGGATCATTAATGTAAAGATCTCACATTGGGAACCTAACACGATCCAGTTGCTCATGGTTGCGAGCCCAGTGCTCCAACATTGAGCTATCTCGCTATCCCATAGCACTCCACTACTGAGATTTTCTGATACCCTATAAGTATGTTGTATTTTGTATTGTAGAGCCTTGTCAACAGTGCTTAGACTGGGTATACTCATCTATATACGGGCGTGTGCCACAGGATCCAGTGTGTAGAGAGTAAGTATAAGCCACTTGCTCCATAAGCCATAACATAGAACACATACGCATATTATGTTCTACTCAGGTGCTTGTCCATGCTGTTCAGCGGAGCTCCTATGCTTGACGCTTGTTAGAGTGGTAGGACCTAGAAATTATGTGGGGAGGTCAGTTTCACAGTGAGCGCTCAGTATGACTTCGACCTAACAGTAACATTTGTCGCTAAACCTAAAACCTTTCCATCTTGAGCCAAGTGCTTTAGTCATTCAGCTATCCCGCTGTCCCGCTTATGTTTCTATAGAATAAACTGGTTTTGTTGACCGCCTTCTGTCTGTTGTGCATTTCTTTCTGTCGAGTGATCCAGGATCTTCTCACCTAAACAGGTGGGTTTTCATAATCCTGTTATCAACTAAATACACTTGTGTGTGCTCATATAACCCACGGATTACACTGGTTGAACTGACATTGTATTCTATGCTGTGAATATTTCCTTATTTGATATGAACTGGTCTATTCCTCAATATGTAAGTATCTAATGAGGCAAAAAGTAAAAAAACTGGATCGAAATTGTCAGTAGTTCGGTTGCTCCCACTGAAAGCCTAAAACAGATTGACTTTGTAATTGTGATGGTTTCTTGTTTCACCTAATGGTGAAGTTGCCGAATAGGATATGTTTTTCATGCAAGTTATGGTTTAGCATGGAGCACCATGAGCGGGTCAGTATCATTGCTACACACCTGTGAGGCTGGTTTTTTAAGTGAAGCTCACACTCACAATGGCAGACTACTGTGACCAGGATTTGTGCCCACATTTATATGGTTGCGACCCCAGTGCTCTACCACTGAGCCATGCACCATTATTGTGACGTGATGCCACTGTTGTGGTCTCACCTGTATCCATTAGGAAGAATTATGGGAATAAACTGAGCGGTGAACACATTTCTGCAATCGTGATGATTTCCCCAGCACCCTAACACAAGTGCCATGTGGGCATTCCATTCATGTCTCATCAAGCGCCTGTCTACGCTCGGCTGCTCATGCAACTGGTCATACTCACCCGATAAAGGTCATACTGACATTGGACTTTTAGGGTTTGAGCAGACTAGCCGAACATATGCCAAAAACTGTGTAAATGTGTAATCGCATAGGATTGGCCATGCAATCATTGTCCGGTGTTGTAGCCCAATTTCTATTCATTTTGATTGGCTAGATTTATGAGAACATCAAATTTAAACAGCCAGCCTAAATTTTCTCAACACCACAATGATTTCAGCTCGAGCGCACTTGAGCCACGTACGAATTAAGGAAAGGTTTTTAGCGTAGTTCGGCACCAGTGCACTCGTAATCTAATCCATACAATCAAGGTAAATACAGATAGTTACCATAGTTATGTAGTTTATTCCTCTTATTAACTTCTTCATGGGTGTACCAGTCTGCACCAAAAGATGTTTCAGTTTCATGTTTTTACCCGGACGTTTTCATTTTTGAAAGTTCAAGGTTCGAGAGGTCCAGCTGTCACGTCATTACTTACAGATTCGCTTGATTTGTTCTATTGGTTTACATTTAGTCCCTTTTTAACCTTCCTTTATTCTCTATTTAATCTCCTTTCACAGGGTACCACGTCTGACTTCATGCTTTGAGGAATGCTCTCCAACATACACCCCGGAGACAGACCCTCACAATGTCAAGTTTCTAGGCATGCTGTCACAACTCCACAACATCCTGCTGGAATTCAGGACATTTAATTGTGAAATTAATGAAGGTAAATAAAAGTCAGCCATGCTCAGTGGTAGAATGAATGTATCTCACTGTCCGTTTTCTCAGTGACCCTGGTTCAACTGCTGGCCGTGGCGGAGTGTTTCAAGGGAAGTTTCCCTGGCTGATCACATTTTGCCATCCGGACCAGAGCTTGACTCGATCTCCCCTCAATGGCACCATACAACCTGTGGACATCAAAGAGGAAGGCCTATGTCCAACGACGGACAGAGAATGGGTGAACGACACAAAAAACTAAATGGCAACCATGACACCTCAAATGCATAGCAGACAAGCTCCATTTTGGACAGAGCACAAAATGCAAACAAAAACATTTCAAGTTCTAGGCTATAAGTTCATTTTGCTTTTGGCCTTTACACCACCTGTAGGTGTGTAAGCATATTTCTATCCCTGTCACTCCATATCACAGCTTATGGATAGTGGGATAGCTCAATAATAGGGTACTGAGTTCGTTGATACTGACCAACTTTTGGTGCTCCATGCTAAGCTGTAACTAGTAAAGAAACAAGAATCTAACTCGGCAGCTCCACCCCTATGTCTTACTAGAAAACAAAATAAACCTATGGGTGGTATTATATACCCCTGTGTCTCCATGCCTTATTCCAGCATGTGCTCACATCTCTCGGTGCATTATCAGGGGAATCATCGGCACACTTTTGAGCTCTCAGTCGTACGCAAGATTGACAGACTGACTCATAACTGATGAGTGGTAGAGTCGGGTCTCACATACACCCAGTACAGTTATGGGCGCATCTGATATCATGAGATGATTCTGTAGCTAATCAGGGAGAGGTCGGATACACTTCAGGGCTGGCCTAGGTTTTACGTAAACTAGACAGACTGGCTCATTGGTGTTGAGTGATGGTTAAATTACTTTTCACACAGTACAGTTATGGCCCATATGATATATTGTGAGGTGATTACGAATCAGGAAGGGGTTCGATGCACTTCAAGGCCCGCATGACTTTAGTTTTATGGGAGATTTGTGGACTGACTCATTCCTAAAGAGTGGTTGAGCGAGTCTCACATCCACCCAGTACAGTCACTCTATTCTCAACTGCCAATTTCATATACCCGACATGTTGCCAAATGGTTATTATTCTTATGAGAGTTGGTAATGAGTTCCTAGTTGATAGCGCAGTGCTAACATCAAAAGGCTTTGATACACCCCGCCCATTTGCTATTGAACCTGAAAAGTAATCGCTCATGTGATCGCAATGGTGCAGTAGATGCGCTTGTGCATTCAGTAGCTTCAATACAGTCATAGATGAACAAATTTTATGCACTGAAATTTTGCTTGCACTAGCTGAAACGGTACAATAAGATTACCTTCTTGTACCTTGTTGGCGTCACTAAAGACGTGTTATCAGGACTGCCCTTGGTGGCCCCATTACACGAAGATTTCCGTTATTTAATGTTAATGTTAACGTCTGATTTGACGAGGAGTTGTGTCTCTTGGCTTTCTAACAGCCATTTCGCCACACGACCATTGGCTATGAGTGCCAAGAAAAGATATGCTAAAATTTGGTTTCAGAACTTCTAGATCTTACTTTTGTATGCGAGTGGCCCATGGCTCACAGCGATCTCCTAATATTTTCATGCCGAAAATACTTTCACCTAAACTTAAGTTGAGTAGAGTAGTAAGTAGAGTTAAGTAGAGTCTGAGAACCTTTCTGTATATCACCCAGAGCAAAAGTTGTTCCCATAGCCAATGATTGTGTGGAAAAGTGGCTGTTGAAGACTCAACTTGTACTGGCAATAATTTCCATACAAAAGTTATGATGGCTCCAGGGCCATCAGCACCATGCAGTGACGAGCGAGCGCTCTAATCACTGACCGGTTGCTCCTCCCAACACATGCGGACATTTCCATATTACTCATTACAGAAAACGCAGCTGGTTGTGATGAGAAAATCCTCAGATGTCTTAATAACACCATTCCACTGAGCCCTGCAGGAGCCCAGATGACCAACATTGATTGCAGGTAATCATATGGGTAAAATCTCAAATTCTTATCCCGTTATGCAAGACCACTTCTACACGAATGGATGATCTGTATACGAATGGCCATCTAGGACACGTAAAGCCCCAAATAAAAATCACCTACAAGTGGCTTTCGACAGGGGGTCAAAGGATATAGACCAAAAACACTACATAGACACATATTTTTGATTACGATGAACATAATATAGCTCTATGGCTATTTAGTCTGTGACCCTCCATTTGTGCACATGCAAGCTAAAGCGTTAGAGAAAGTTAATGTTCAAAGAACCCCGAAATCAAGCATGTGTAGAAATCTTTTGCTTGGTTTAAGCAGTGACCTATGTCACTGGCTTAAGGTTGTCTATAAGAGAGAGGGGTTAAAGTTGGCATTCAATTGTCTCAGAAGATCATAGTGTAGGTTTTAGGGAAGCCAAAAGCAGCGTTAGAACTGTGGAAGCTGACTGTGCCTAAGGTCGACATCATCCTACCCACTGACTCAGTGTGAAACATTGCGCTGTAAGACTGAGGGGTTAACTCGATAACTAAACTATTTTTTGATAGAAAGGACCGCCCATTCTACAGTCACGGGGTGATCTTGGCCCTTATTCGGCATTCGCTGGTTGTAACCCCAATTAGAGCCAAAAAGAGTAATTTTGGCCGTGGTGATTCTGCGACTCAATAAGCGTTTCCTCTTCTTTTGTTAGTGATGATGGCTATAGTAGAATGCTGGAATGTTTGGCTGATCAACCAGATTGTGTGTGGAGTAATCACATAGAGACGATAGCGCGACGCGCTCGGGGTCAGTAAAAAACTGTATTAATTAGCCGCGACTGTCAACCAATAGTTCAAGTGTAAAAGTTGAGGTGGGGTGTTATGGGTTTGGTAGGGTCGGGTTGTATTAAGTTGTGGAACATGGTTCATCAGCTAAATAGAGTCATGTGGCTGCAAAGCGCTTGGTAACAAGAAAATGTGGTGGTTTCCTTTGCATAGTTATACCAACAAGGGTACCCATCCTCTTTGGTTATACTTTGCTGATTGAGTTGAGGTCAAGGTCACGAAGGAGACACTGTGGTGGGGGAACGCTGATCACTCACTGTCTTCCTTATACTTTAGAGCTCCCTATCCCCCACTACTATTAACATAAGGAGTCATAGGAAGAAACAAATGTTCTACCACATCCACCAATGTTACATAGAGTAAACGTTCAATGCCCCTGAAAGATAGTGACCAGCAATGCTGGTCTAGTTCATTGTATTCTCTTTAGTTAACGGAAGGTAGAGGCCATCCTCTATCAAATGGCCATAAATAAGAAGTGGTGGTAAGGGCGCAAACTTCTACCGGCAACACAGAGATGAAGTGCCACTCCTTTTCCTCACCGCCTTCACCTTCTCCTTCCCCAGCAATGTTCATGAAAATTTGTGGCATAAAAAACTGAAACCTTTTTATTGCAGCTAACTTCTGTCCCCTCAAAGACAGATGTCTGGTGAATGGTAATTTCATACTGATCGGTGAAAAGTGCACAAATTTCATACAGACTGGATTGGATAGTCTAAGTGATCTTGCTGAGATAGAGCCACAAGCTACTCCTGGAAGAACTATTTTCAGCCCTAGGAGTTGCTCTTTGATGCATCAGAGTGAGGCACAGCAATTGGACTGTCTTCTGTGAAGTCCTGTATGTTGAATGAAACTTCACCACTGCTCAGAAGTACAGTATTAACAAACATATAACCACTTACATCTAACTGGGTTACTCAAGCACAAACTGGACATTGTTGCTTTCGTGATGTATTGCATTGCATTGTACAGATGATAGCACCATTTGGAATAAACATTATTAAAACTTGACAATTTGTTCTTCTTGAAAATAATGGGACAACTCCGAGCCCTACGCAGTGATCCGGCTTTCGGGTGTGTGGAATGGATGGGGAAGCGGGAAGCAAGCTATAAACTGTTTGTCATATCATGATTGTAGACTCGGATTCGGTGGCTCACTTCTTTGGTGCTTCTTCGTTGGATTCCTTTGAAGAGTCTTCATTGGGATTTTTTACTTTCGCCCAGAAACTCGTTCGTCCATTCCTACGAAGCCTCTTTTGTTCACTTTTTTCCAGTTTTTGTAACGCCTCGGCGATGTGATTGAAGTTCGTCGTTTTCTGGCCTGTTATGGTAAATGTTAATAATTTTTTGCTACTCAGTCCAGCTAAGTATCGCAGTCCATCTTTAAACCCTTGTTCGTAATATCTACAAAACAGGGCAAAAATGAGAATATGTACAGATAGCGAGTAATAACAATCGAATGTCATCTGTGAAACAAATTAATGTTATGGACACTTGAGGATCAAGATATTTTGGCTTTGTATGAAAGGACTTTTGAATCGAACAGCTGTTTAGTTACAACAGTGAAAACCATTAGGCCACTTACTTTTCTGTCTTTTCGCACCAAAATTTTATGCTATTTCCAGCCTCATCTTCGGCATGCAACCATATCAAAAAGTGTCGAATCACTAGGGCCTGACTTACACACACAGTAACTGCGATCCATATAGCAGGTTGTAGTATCAGCTCAGAAAAAGGGGCTTTGTTGATAGTTGATAGTGCGCGTATATAATAGAATCGGTATAGAATCGGAAGAGCTTTCGGTTCTCAGTTCGAGCAACAATGGCAATTAGTAACTTCACTTTCAGGAGATCCACCCAGAGCCAAGTTATCTCTATGGACCTCCCCAGTAAACAACTGTTGAGTTAGTGGCGCTATCAACGGAAAAGAAGAGTTCATTCTATATCATATTGCCTTCATTTTAATACCTCCATTGACTTACCGATCTAACTTGGCTTCCTTAGGTGGAAACACAGCGTGAGTTGCTCTGACGATATTCGGTAGATTCATGCAGAACTCCTGATTATTAAGGTTCATATTAAATGAGCCTATTTTGTCGGGTGGGCAAATGTATAACTGGCCACCACTAAATGGAGTCACATAAACTGTTTCCTCTTTAAAATCAACCAGATTGTTAGTCATTCCTCCATCATAGTGCTTCTGTTAACAAAACAAAAACCAGCCGGGTTACCAGTGGCGTGACACAGAAAACATAACGCGCCCAACCATAAGACTGCCAAGAGAAGACATTAGTCCTTCGTTTGCTACGCGGGTACTTGTCCATCCTATTTATTGGACTTCCTAGGCCAAGGTGAGCTCTATTGTTGAAAAAAGTGGAAATCATATGAGGAGCTAACACTCACAATGTGAGCTCGGTTTGACCGGCACCTGAACCCAGTCTTTGGCCTGCTGAGCAAGTGCACTGTCCCTCTTTTCTATTCAAAGAGTTTATATCCAACTTGTCCTTCATATAATCTGCGAAATGTCTTTAAACTTTCTAATTTGTATGGCCTTGACCATTTTCAACAGAAGAACGGTCAGTCTAAAACAGCTGTTCCGGATTATGGGTATTGCCAGGTGGCCCGAGGTACTTTTAAGAAAACAATATAAACTGGTGTCTCCGGCAGCCAAAACACAAAAATTCAGAATGCAATATTCAAATAGTAGAATGATTTTATTATGAATCAAAACAACTGTGTCATTAGTTTTGTCTTTTTGGCTACACGAGAGACCAGCTTTATACCATCTTGTTAAAACCACCTCAGGCCACCTGAAAACACTGCAAATCCGAGACAGCTGTATTGAACCAACCCACAGAAGAACCCAAGTCCTTGTTATCCATTCAATTGCTGTCCCTTTTTCTTACCTCCCCTTTTAATGTGGGATAACTCATACCGGAAAATACTGGGATGTGACAGCTACACACCAGACACTGCAAGAGAGTCAGCAAGGCATTGAAGCGGATGCATTACACACATGCAAAGCGATAACATGAAGTTACATAGTAACATAAAATTACATAATAGCAGGTCAATCACGTTTGCCATTTTCTACATTAGGCTGGAGTTATAATGAATGGTTAGGGTAGCCCAGAATCCTTTCCAAACGATTACTAGACAGCATCAACTTTCATTCGGTCACCGTTCCACGGGCCAGCACAACATCAATGGTGATTACAGATACAATACAACATGTATTTATAACTAACCAATGAAAATGGGCATCATTACCGCACCTCAATGAGCTCCGCTCTGGATGCAAATTCAGATATGATATGGTTTTTCTTGCAGGAGTCTTGTGTCACTGATATGAACACCCTTCCGGTTGCCTTGGTGTGAGCATCTTCGGGAAGAACTTCTTCCATCATCTTCTTTACATGGGCAGAAAGATGAAAGCCAGGAGTCAATAATCCCAGAGGATGTTTTCTCACCTCTGCTGCCATACCGCATACCAGACTTTTACCGATACTCAGCTTCTCTGGGCATACAGCTAAAACCACAGCGGCTAAACTCCCGGCGCTAGCCCCTCCAAATTTAGTAAACTTGTCAAGAAGTTCCTTTCCATACTTCTGGAAGCATTGTAATACGCCTACATGGTAAACTCCGAGAAAACCACACCCACTGAATGATATAGCACGTGGTAGTGCTGTTAAGCCGGTCATGGCGACATTAGAGCAACGAATGAGGCAGTGTTTCAACAAAAAAACTTCACCACCTAAAAACAACGGAGACCAGCTCCGGAAATGAACAAACAATATAGATGGGCGTGGAATATATACTCTCCGAAGAAGCGCAGATCGCCACAAGGATCAAATATGGTTATTTTCTTTGAGCCATATCTATGAGTTTGTGCTATATTTACTTTTGTCTAATGGCTGTGCTATTAGTGTATACGTTACTCTTGACAGAAAATATTTTCGAGGCTACGTGTAACCTGGCAACCGTGTCTGCACTGAGAGCTCCTTGCTATTCGGTGTTGAGCAAGTACTTGCGCCACTGTTTCTCCTCAAGACGACTAGCAGCAATGGAGACGATGAGGAATGATTGTCCTGAGACATTCCAGGCTACTCTGGGTCTTCCTCAAACTATAACCGGTCTCAACATATGGTAAGTCAAGTTTAGAAGTTAGAGTTACTCTCCACAATCCTTATCCAATCCCTGAACATTTACACGATTGTGAGTCACAAATGGCTGAGAGTATGGATGTTTTACGATTTAGCTAGGAACTCATGCTGCAGCCTCCAGTTTTTTTTAACAGCTTCATCTTCTACTTCTTACGAGTCTCTTTAATTTGTGCAAAAACCTTCCTCCAAGGCTCCAAGTAGTTTCAGAAAGTGAGTGTTCAGTTAGATCTGGACGCGATTAACTCACTTTCCCTCTGTTGCAGGCCGCCGAAGGATCCTAATGTTACTACGAAAGACATTTATGTGAGTAGAATATCAACAAATAGCGTCTATCCATCTCTATGCTACCATTAGAGACACCGTTTCTTGTCATTCACTGTGACATTTCATTCCTTACACTTTCAGGAACCATTTAACCCCATTGACTTTAATGAAGTCAACGATGAGACTAACACACAGCCAAAAATACACGGGATTCTGGTAAATGTCTGCAGCCATTGTCACACATGCACACACATGTAGAAGCTGACTGTGCATCTCTTTCACTACACTCCTATCAGTTCTTATTTCTTGCATATCCAGCGGGTTATTTATTAGCAAGTAGAACCTATATCAAGCCAAGTTTATGAGAAGAACAAACTGGTTGCAAAGCCACGCCCATGCGGGGAGTCAAGTTACTCGCAGATATGATCATTACACCTTCTTACAGCCAATCCCACCTAGCAAACTAGGGACAACCCTGCATGTATTGTGAAGTCAGTTAGGTCAGTAACATAACGGTCCTGGTTACTGGTGAGATGCAGATTCCAATAATAATTTGCTATTTCTTTTAACAATTATTTATTAGTTTGTAGATTTATCACTCGGATGTATATATCCAAATACAAATATACATCTATACAAGCACACGCAAGCATAGCTCACATCAGTATTTCTTTATGGGCATGGTCACACTACATTTGATGCCATTACTTAGTTTTGCCTATATACGCTAGTGTTTTCGCAGCATCACGAACATTTATTATGGGTGTGATTGCTTGCTATTCATCTTTAGTTTATTTGTGAATAATTTTATTGATCACTTATCCAGAGTGTTTACTCAGAGCATCACAATGCTTTGAGAATGATGTGATGATAATTATGTAGTCATAGTGACATTAAGACTTAATAGTGAGACACCTACAACAATAATTATAACCAATATATCGGCTGACTGTCATATTCAGCAAGCAGTCCATACAAAACATTTCAAATGTGATCAGAATATTGCTGCTATTGAATGATACTTATTTGTATGAATGTTACCCCCCCCTCCCAATAAAGTTACCTTCTCTATGAGGTGTGGTAGCAAAGTCTTGTAATGACTCAACCCGCAAAACTCTGAGCCAAAATGAACACAGTAGGCCAACCTCTGTGTCACTCTTGGCAACTGTTTTGTCACACAGACACAAAATGGTTACTATATTCTATCCATATTATTGGTTACCTCGTGAGCCATCACTTTAAACTAAAGCCTTTGAATTGCAGGTCCATTAGATCTGCTATCAAATGCTGTTACCACATTGTACCAGAACCCTATAACATCCTAAATTGCTTTATTGAAGTCATTTTAATTGAGGATTCGCCGTATTTTGTTTATTGTTCATTAAATTTAGCTTTCACCAATTGAGGCTATATTCAGTCACTTACTAATATGACACATGTACCAGCTTTGTAGTTTGCGCGCCTGGCTGTCTGTAGTACAATTTACAGTCTGTAGTTTGATAGTGGAGTGATGTTGTGATTGCAGTGCGCTAGTAATAGAGGACCTCGTAAGGGTAACTTCGTGGTAAACCCACAGTGGACGTCTGAAGAGAAGAATCAACCGCCTACAACTGTTAGACAGATTGGTCGAGTCTATGAGCCAAGTCCGACGGACTTTTTCGGCGCCCGAGATCTTCACGCCAAGACGTGGCAGCAGGCTAGAGTTTATCCTGGGCATGGACCGAATCCCAACCAAGCGATTCCTGGGTGAGTTTACATGTAAATTCATACCTGTAAATTATTTTTGGCACCATTGTTGTCATC
>Ga0224511_10002085_pt1 | contig 13057 bp, 9 predicted proteins | sample SF_May12_sed_USG_2_FD_169988 | JGI IMG/M metagenome (GOLD analysis project Ga0224511, IMG submission 169988) | Sediment microbial communities from San Francisco Bay, California, United States - SF_May12_sed_USGS_8_1 | ecosystem: Environmental > Aquatic > Marine > Sediment | place: USA...
ATCGAGAAAGGGTTAGAGACACAGGAAAATAAATTAAAACTATCCTGTTTCGTGTTCTTATAACTTCCTTGTCAAGTATTGGTTCAGAGTAATTGGTGAACAAATCGAACACACTTGCAAGTATTATCTTAACAATACAGTACGATAGATATGAGAGTGTCACTCATACTTTAAACGGAACACAGATAAATTCGACTAATAATTATGATATATAATAGAGTATAAATAGATAATTACCAATGATCATAGGCTATAGGGTGATAAGATTAAATGTACAAATTTAGCCTGCATATATAAATATGACCAAAAAGCTCGGATTTCTAGCTGTTTTGTTATTTTAAAACGTAAATAATAAAACAATGGGACAAGCACAATCTGTCTCTATTAACGTAAAACTGGCTAACAAGGATTTAAGGACGTGTGACATCAAGGAAATATGTTTGCTAACCGATGGACGCTTCGCTCTAACCGACGCCTCGAACCAACGTCTGAAGATACTGGACGCCTCTAACACCGTCACGTCCTCGCCGCGTTTTGACGGCGTACCATTTGGTGTTTGCGAAACGGAAATCGGTCACGTGGCAACTACGTGTCAATATCCACGTGGTCCTGACAAGGTCAGTGTGTTAAATGTTAATGACAACTTTTCGACCAAGGGAGAATTTACCGTCAACGCTCGATGTAACGGAATTGAGTACGCTTCTGGGATTTTATACGTTTGTTGTGGAATGTCGTTTGACGTCAACGATTCAACTCCTGGTCATATTCGACTTTACACGTTAACAGGCCAGTTACAACGGACGATTCCTCATGACGTCGATTCTAAGGTAAGAATAAACCAATTTCTATAAAACGAATCCAAGTTAATCCAAAACGTAATATACCCTAATGCCTTTAAACAATTTAAACACCATCACTTTATGAAAAGGTGTCATATTTAATAACACAAGTAAAAATACTAACTATAAAAAACGTTTTTTCAGGCGTTTTTCGAGCCGTTGTACATTATCGTCAGCAATGACGTCACCCAGCTGCACGTGACGGACGGCGGGAAGGGCCTGGTTACCATCGACACGCGAGATGAGGTTCACTACTCGGTTCCGTGTACGAGTGATTTCTCTGCACCTCGAGGGATGTGCGAAAACTCGCGAGGAGAAATTATCGTTTGTGACATAAAGTCAAACGCACTGGTAGAAATGACCTTCACGAAAACTGAGGTCAAGGTCACGGTGAAAGAATCAGACAGGATAACACGTCCCCAAGCAATATGCATCAGGGAAACAGATGGACAGATTCTTGTGGCATGTCAAAACTCAGACTCTTTAGAAATATTTAACGCTTCGTAGTTTCGACAGTTGCACTAGCAGCAAACGAACCTTGTTTGGTGATGTCCGACTGACCCAGCTCGTAGCGGCTCACTTATATTTACGTATGTGTTCTTTTGGTCTGTCGTTGTCCCTAGTCTTGTTTCATAAGAAATGTATAAGTGTAATCAAAATTCAAAATTTATGTCAAAGAACAGTGTTAGCAACATTATTTAATACAAACATACAAAAAGGACATAAATATACTGAACCAAACAATGAACGCACCATCTAATTGATCAGTGTATTTATCAGACCCATCAGATCGTAACTTAAATATAAATGAAGAATTTATCACACAAAGTATTTCTTAACATTTTCTGAAAAGATGTTTTACATTTATTTCATTTATTGTTACTTTAAACGACATATTTCTAGGACAGGGTTACAAAACAAAAATAATCCTGGCGAAAGTGAATGTGTGTTCACTTTGATTTACCCTAATGAAATCATCACGGTCGGCGTAGACGGATATTACGTACCTGCAACCCGTTAATCCCAGTCTTTGGGCTTATGGGATCATATGGTTTCTTAAACTTATTATGGCAAATCAGGGTAACTGGGCGCGTAAGTTCTCTTAATTTTTTATTGCACTGTTCTTGTCTTAACGCTGTGACGGAAGGAACATACTAGTATCAGACGTTGACGTTCTCACAAAAATAAAAATTAATTCTAAAAAAGTAATGACGTTTAAGTTGTAAGTGTACACTTAACTCTCTGTATGTGCAAAACTTTGCCATTAGCTGTGTATTGTGGTATACAAAAACTCAATACACGTGCGACGTCTCCATGCGATAGGCAAAACTCGATTAATGCTTTTGCGCGGGTCGTGTTTTCAATATTTTTTCTCAGCATATTTAGCATTATCCTTACATTAAAAGTTTCCCTTATCAATACAGTAATGCAAAACATTTTTTCCATTACAACACTACCCGACTTCCACGTGCACTTGCAAAAAATGCCATTTGGGTGAGCACGTGATGAAAAAAATCGTTGCACGACAAAATCATGAAAGAAATCGGTTTGGAACTTTAACACTGATGCCATAAAGCTGCAGTTTAAATTTCGGTATAAAGTTGCATAAAATAAAAGTTATTAAAAAAACAACACGGTGCGTTCATTGTTTGGTTCAGTATATATACACCGTTTTACAGAAAATAAATACAGCCGATTGTATTAATCGTGATATATTCATATATACTGTAAACACATGAATTAGAAAAATATACCGTAAAATGTAATATAAGTAGTGTACTAGTTAGTTTTTTGTCCTTGAACATAGGCATATAAATGGACAGAAATGCGAATAATTGTTTTTGCTCTTTCAAAGGAAGATAATTAACAGTTAAGATTAACCAGACAACAACTGACACCTAACCGCTCACAATGACCTTAATATTGGTACTGTATATGGGACTAAATTTAAGTAAGTAAAACAAAATTCAACCGTGAGCAGACCTGATCTTGTTTTGACCTCTCGAAGAGTTCCGTTAAACCTTTAGGGCATTGCTTTTTGAAACCCGACTGTGTTGCGGCTGTAAAATGTCGCCCCCGTACTACATCACTGTGTTTTTTTCTGGTCCTCAGGAATCATACACACCTAACTTTTACAAAGTAGTGTAGCTGGCTATCAGTTAATCAAATTTGGTCGAGAGGCGGGGTTACAAGTTGTGCGTATTTGAAGTTTTTCTGAAATTTGCATACACTTTCTAAAATGTGCGTACGCAATACATACGCTATTGTGTGACTCCACTTAAATAAATGTTGGTAAATTAGTAACAAAGTTGTGGTTTGGATACCTTTTTGAACTGTTACCCAAATGGTGACATAGACATCTAAGCTACGGACCGGGATATATTGTAGACAACATTTACCTCAGGATTACCTCTATCGTTGAGCTAAGGGTCTCGAAACAGTGCGCGATACATCGTCGCAATGTGCGGATGGTTTGTAAAGTACTGTCTAGCCTCTGTAGAGCAACATCAGGCGGCCACATAAATATTAGTTGCTCTAGAGAGATGTTGTTCCTCAGAGGATATTTTAAATGGTCAACGTCACTGCGCGAGGGATATTTGTGCCGGTCGAGAAAGGTGGCCGCTCGTTAGAGGTGCCGCTCTATGAGGTAAGACAGTTATTTGAAGAAAAAACTTAACTAGTAACAACGTTATTGTTCGGACATGAAATTGTTAACGAGGCTTCGACCGAAAAAGCGTATGAAAGAGTTAAAAGTAAAAAAAACTTAAAACATTAAGGAAAGGTTGTACAAATAAACATTTTACATGTGTGTCTCCTTAAAGCCTCGTTCACACTGTCCGAGTGTACGCCCCGGTGCATCCCGACAGTTTGTAGCCGGCGGTCCGGGGCGAACCTGGATAATTCGTTGAGGAATTCGAGCGCCTTCAAATATTCCCGGTAAATCTAATATACGAACCAGACCCGGTTTGGGGCAAATATTGATCACAGTCTGTCTCGGTTTTGCCACCGTTTGCTATGGTACATTCCCGGTGTAGCCCCGCTGGCGATACGGGGTATCTCGGTCGATCCCTGTAAGCGGCGGTTCGGCCACGTACATCGGTGGCAGAGACCCGGTGTTAGCCAGTGTTTCTACGGCGAGTCACGGAAGTAGGACGGAAAGCCCTGGTGTTACACGGTAGCATTTAAATAGCAATGACGTTCAACCTCTACTGTGCCCTCCTCAGTCTCATGAAGAAATTATTGAGAATACCACAGCTTACCTGAATTTAAGTGAACCTTAAATGAATTTTAAATATACAATCATGGTTAAAATACGGCGTCCAGTGGCTTCCACCGTAGGCATACAGTTGCTCCACCGTTACTTTACCGGTGCTACCTTGCCAAACCGTAGTTTGACCGGTAAGAGTCGGGGCTACGTCGGCTCTCCTCAGTGACACATTGTAGCCAAACCGGGAATCAATGTGACGTCGCGCACGGTATACCTTCTGAAAATGACGTTTACAGACAAACATTTTTGTTTGTGTCTTCCCAACCGTTAATCCCACAAAAACATTCATATCACCGAAATCAGAATAAAAAAAGAAAACGATTCTGTAAAATTAATATCTATGAAATCAGAATAAAAAATCCCTATATCTTTAAACAGCGTTGACGAGCTGAAATTGACGTGAGTAACGTAACGTGATTTATTGTCTCTCTTAAAACAAAAAGCAATAGTTTTTCCGCCAAAATTAGTGAACGTCTTTGTAATATGAAGTCAACTAACGGAATCACTTCATTTCACTTCAAATCAAAATGAGGAAGTTTTAAAGAAGAAAATAAAATGTAAATAATATTAAATACTGACGTAAGAAAAGGATTTTCCGTAAATGTGAGTGCATATATTTGGTCAAGTTCTACTGTGATTATTATAAAAATAAAGGACGCAAATATGCATTTTTTCTTATTTCAAAATATGATTTTAGATTTTAAATTACATTGTTACTTTTTGAAATATAAAGCATTTAGTGTGATGAGCAAAAATGTCATCCTTTGGCTTCTTTGGCATTTGTGCGTTTAACATGAAAGATTACGCATTAATTTATATTGAAAAACTAAAATATTGCAATGCAAATGAAAAAAAACTAAATATTGTTTTTTTTTCTTTTATACATTTGCGATATTTTGGCCAAAAATATTAATCATTACCGATTTTATTGACATAAATGCGTGATGAGAGAAAACATGTCACGCTTTGAGATTTTTGACGTTATTTTATTTTCAACTTGACAATGCACAAATGGCTTACAGTAGATCATATTATTTGACTCATTTGTAAATTATTAATGAGGAAGACAGTTTAGCCATTAGTACAACAGACGAAAACTTCCCGTATTACATCATGAAATCAACAACCTGTGTTATTCAGTTGCGTAAATCTCATGTATACAAATGGGGATCGGAGTTTAGTGCTGGTGATCAAGTATAACATGATTATTACTATAAACAAGTAGGGAATGCCTTTCTTCACCAGCTACTCGTAAAAAATATTATAGTAACAGTGCCGGCCAAAACTGTAATTTACAATTGTAGTGAAATGGCTGCTTCAGACACTTTTGTAATAGAGGATTCACTACACAGACGCATTGTGAAATGCATTTAATAACTATTTTGATTGAAAGCGATTTCGCCAGGCTGGCGATATAAAAATAATGATGATTATAAACTAATTATTAAATTGACAATATTATTATATTGTGATTCCGGTCATGAAAATATTAATATTATTATTTGTAAAACTTTTATTATGCGTATGAATTTTATGCGGTCTCAAATTACCGCGATTTATTTTTTAATGTAAAAGCTTCATTCTATAAACTATTAATTATATCAACATGTGAACTTACAAAAGTTGTTGCCCGGAATTAATTTGGAAAAAATGAGAAAACTAGCAAAACAGTTGCTAATAAATGTCAGAAACTTCAGCGAAATGGAAAAAAGACGAACAATGAGTGTCGTTTTGACGTTACGCTTAGGTATAGCATTACCGTGCGCGACGTCCTTATCTCCACATTGAACACATCTCATGTCGGTTTTACTACGGTTTTATCTAGCGGTCTAACGGTGGAGGAACGAATCATGCCGAAAGAGCCACGGTAATGCCCTGGAATAATCCGGCGTTGTTTCGCGTCCCGAGTCACGGTTGTTTTTTGAACATTTTAAGACCACCGGGGCCACGTCCCGGTTATTGCCGGTTCAACGCAGTGTATCCCGATTCATTCGTGCTGTGCGTGCCGGCGTTGCTACGGCGTGGTCCCGGTTGGCCCCGGTGTCCTCACCGTAGCGACGCCTGGACTTAAAACCAGGATAGTGTAAACGAGGCTTTACCCCGACCAACCCTCAGTTTTTATTGCCGGGAAAAATGGTAACTTGCGTCACGGTGTCAGATGATATATTTATAAGAAGCTAGCGACCCTGTCACTTTGTATTTTATCATTATAAATGTTATGAATCAAAGCCCCTCCCCTTGGATCCGCTAGTGGTGAGAACAACTGTGTTTCCTTTGTCACTGCTGACAAGATAATATGGTAGTCAATAAATAATTGTAAATTAAATAATAATCAGAATGCAGCTGATTGACACTTATTTAATAGAGACCAACAACAAAAAACACAATTCAATGACAATAACGCTGTTTTAATAAAAAAGATAATATTTTGAACACCAAGCATTCTGGTCGAAAACAAACATTGACGTCGAGATTATTTGTGTTTGCATTGATAATGTTCACCAAATTTAAATGGCTATGTTAACAATATATATTGTCATTGTATAACGTAATGCAACACATTGCATAACGTATAGCAACACAAACACCAAATCATTACACAAACAACTACCCGCAGGTGTTCAATAAATGCCCAGCATCCCCTCAAGTCTCCTTCTATGACAGTTGGCAGCGTTGTTCCTGGGCCTAACTCGTAGTGAACAGTTGTAGGCATCTAGCGCTTCCTGTACGTCACCCTCCAGCTCGCAGCAGTGGCCGTACAGGTTAAGGTTAGTCTCCCCATGATACAGTTGGTTCATTTTATCTTCTGATGTCGCTATGTACTCGAGTCTATAGAACGCCTCCAGTTGTCTGTGTCTCACTCCCAGGCCACGGTACGTCAGGTACTGCAGGTATAGCAGGAACGGCGGGGCATCCACCACGGCCCAGTCCATCCAGTCACGCTCAGACGAATGCCTATGGTCAACGTCATCACCTACAGCTCTATACATCTCGTACCATAGAAACTGTGGTACACAGAACTTCTCTTCCCTTAGAAACCTAACACAGAATGCAATTTTGTTTGTCAGCTGCTCATGCGTGTCATTGTGTATAGCGTAGTCACAGAAGGCCTTTGAGAGGTTGTCATCGAATGGAATAATACTACACCCACACACGGGCTGCACTGAGTCATCCAGGTCAAAATCCACTTCGTTGAGAACGGACGCAGCTCTCAGGAGCTCCCCTCGACAACAATGCATAGACGCCAGTTTTAGTTTGCTTGACGCCACATCCGTGTTCAGCGATTCGCCATACAGCATCCATATATCCCGGGGAAATGACTGACCGGTCTGTATACATGAGGAACTTATGACAGAAGCCTTTACTGACATAAGATGTTTCAAAATAAACTTGATAACGTGTGTATGGTATTGTGATGTACTAGCATTAGCTGCAATGCTTTCCAGGATCTTAATGTCATTGTTCAGGCCTGTGTACATATCCGCTGCTTCATTGTTACCAAGCTCTTTTAAGACTTTTCTTACTTTTTTCAAGTACATTTCAAACATGTCCTTAGCCAACTTTCCACAGATGCCTGCATTCACCTCAATACTATGATATACCCCCACTTCATGGGGAAGAGTCATGAGTTGCTGACCCAGGTTATCACTCTGTAGGTGGAACAACACATGCATGTCGTCCTGTATCATTTCCCGTACAGCCCGCGCCAAACTCAACTGGCACCCACGACACAGTTTCCCATCAAACAGATCAACCTCTTCTACAATGAAATGTGGGCATGCACCCCGATCCAGAAATTCCAGAATTGTATGAAGGCATCTGACAATACATTCTATCAGCCTACACTTTATCCATACTGTTGGTTGTGTTCTATTTAATGTGAAGAAAAGCGCAGTTTTAAAATGAAAGGTAGTAAACTTACAATTTTTACAGAGAATATATTTGACGAATTCTTGTTTTTTTATTATCTTTAAAACCACGAGACATTTTATTTGAACCATGTTGAGACTAAACATAAGAAGTCTTTCAATAAGATTAGGGGTAATGCGCCATTGGATGTGTTCATTTCTGCTGCCGTGGTACCCGTCTGGTACGAGAAAACAACCACACGTATGTGCTGCCTGTAAGGTTTCCCGAGATGGCCAGTAACCATGTTGCATCTTAGTGAACCATACCATTATCTCTGGGGGTAATGTCTTACAGTGGAATGCTTGAACAAAATCCCAGTGTTCATCAGGACTATTGGACGGTCCACGTCTCAAGTGTTCATTACCACATATTGTAGCCCACCTTCTAACAACTGCCATATTGCTGTAGAATACACGACCTTGAAAGTCAGTGACGTAGTCAGGATCATCAGTATATGTGACAGGTCTGGGGACATCTGACCTGATCCACTGCAGCATATAGTGTTGAGGCGGCGTGTCCTCGTCTCTCACCATCAGGTAGTTGCACATCCCCTGCTGCCAGTCGGCCCAGGTGTTACAGTACATGATGTTGACTTCGTTATCTGTGAAGAGGATGTCGGTGTCTGGCTGAAGGCCCGGTGTCGTGGTGCCCTCAGACTGGCTGCCGAAATTGAACGTTGTCGTGTAATCTCCATCCAGGTGATAATGTAAATCATTCATGGTCTCCCTGTGACGGAATGTGTGGCGTCTCCTCTCCACCACCCAGGCGTTCACGCCCACACACTCCAACACGTGGTACAGCAATTCAGACAGTTGGAGAAAGAATGCGGGAACTCGAAACATCGGCTGAAAAATGCGAGATATGTTTAAATCATAATACATTGTAGTTGTTTCTAACAATAAATATATTAAATGTATTCAAAATATAATTGACTTTTTCAGTTGTAACATATTTAGAAACATAATTATCTTTAATAACTTAACGGAATAATAATATATTCAGTCTGACATTTCGGGTCCAAGTTTGCGATATTGAGAATTTGGAATCATTTAAAAGAACTATGTTGAAGATTACAGTTTAAAAATAAACATATTACTATTATTTAGGTAAATTTCACAAATATCATTTTAACGAATATTGACACTGAACTGCTTTTAATATTTCTGTAGGCCGTTGAAACTCCATTTTCATACTATTGAATTTGATGCCTCATTTTTCTAAGAGACGTCATTTCGTCAACTGGACCCAAACACTCAGACTTTGACACATGTAGTAACATTATCCTCCACCACAACAGTGGTTTGTTTTGTAGACAAAGCAACAGGTCAATATCTATATTTTTGACACAAACATTCGGGGTGGGTAGGGGTAAAAAATGCACTTTATATGCTGTAGTTGATGTAAATCTGAAGATATTTTAATCTATTTTAGACTTAACATATAAGACACATTTATTTCAACATATTTTTACAGGCTCAGTTATGTTGTGTAGATAATTAGTTTGATTTCTGTTAACAACTAACCCTAAAATCATAAAAGACATAAAGAGCCTGTCAAACCAAACGAGGATGACAAACATGTCGGCGCACACACGCACGCACACACACGCACGCATGCACGCACAAACAAACAACTTAATACCTACCTACATTATCACTTACAACCTAAAATACATCGGGATATCGCGTTCTTAACGGGGGCTATTTAAGAGTTTTAAGAAACATAAAATGTGCTAACTTTGTAAAACGCTGCACATACATATTTCATATATAACTTGAAAACCTGCATTTAGGTATAAATGTAACATAATATTATTAAACATGTTAGCGATTTCCGATATGTATACATGTGCAAACAATATTGATTACATATCAGTGGTTTGTTTGGGCAAACTGTTATTGCTTCAAATCCTCCATTTTGCGGCGCTTAACAGTTGACCTTACAGCCGAGTCCTATAAATTCACGTGTTAAACTTATCGTGTTTGGGGTCGAAATTGATCATGATTATGCCAATCTTAAGGTCAGGTCTGAGTATTAAACACATGTGTATGGGCAGTTCCCCAACTGTCATTATTTATCATTTATTAAAGTACATGGTCAATTTTAATCCAATGGATTAGGGTTATGATTGCCAGGTGACAACCTAAACTAATGAATACAAACGAAAGCATAACTCCTATTTCTGACATTATCACTCGAACAAGGTACAAAAGGGGAGGAGATTGAAGTTTTTCGGAACTGTACATTGGATTCTTTGTAGGTCTAACGACCTCGTCTGAAAAGTGCGCTCCAAAAGAGCGTGGCTCATTATGATGAATACGCACTAACAGAAAATATTGTTGACATATAATGTAGCATCAGCCTTCTTTAATTTGCAGTGTCGCAATCGAAAACAAAGCCCCCAAACTGTACATTTGAGTTTATTTGTTAGATTTAAAAAGATGAGAATTATCAATTTTTAACGAATTTCCCTGACCGTGTTTAACTTTGTTTCAAATCTCTCAATACTTACAATTGACGGCTCATTTGTAACGTTGACGGGGGCCTGCTGCCTTGGTGGTGTTTTGCAACGGGCTCCATCAGTCGAATACTTCGGAGGTCCCGGGTTCTGTTCCACGTCACCGCATAGTATCAAAATGGCTGCCAAACAAATAACCAGTCTCAATCCAGATTTCAACCCCGTAGTTAAGTGTACATGCTTTACATTCACACGGGTTTTACACTTATTTGGTTGACTGAAACATCCTACTTTACTTCGCCACTGTTCTATACTAATTCCCATGTTAAATATTGCTCAAACCGCTCAGCCTAAAGGAATATTCTACTATGTTCTATTAGCGAACAATGACGTTTAAAAAAAGGTTTATGATAAAAAGGAAATGTGAAGGACATAATGTGCTGATAACGAGTTGCAGTTTTGAAATGATTTGATTTATGAAAATGTAAACACACTACTTGGGATATTGCGTTCATCTTCAGTTTATTATGTTGACTGCTTACCACCTTTTTCACCATGTGTTCTGGATACCGATAAACAAGGTGTCATCTATTTCATATGAACACGAGTAGAATAGAACACAATTTTTAATTATGGCATTTAATAAAGATTAGAGAATATGTGTGTTGTCGTCGATATGGAAAAATATTAATATTATGATGGACGATGGTTATTAAAATCCAATAGAATTAAAAAAAATATAACAACGAAATACTAAAACATTACGTAAAAGACGTCCAAATTGTTTGCCTTATTCGTAAAAACATTTTTTAAAGATAATTATATTACTTTTTTCATGACGTTAAAATTATTTTTAACTACTTGTAAAACAATAAAAGTCTCAGATAAATGATAACCAACTAGTCGAAACAGAAGTACTATTATCTTTGAAATTAATACAGAAAATGTGTAATAAGCGAGATAATTATTTTTTTTAAACAAATTTCGTTAGAAGTCCAAAGTTCATGTCTGGTAAAACGCCCATAAAAGATTTCGGCATTCAGAACCCAATTCGAATGTCTATATACGTATATTAACTTTAAAGTTGCCACAGTTGAAGCCCCAGTCCCACCGCACGAACTTTGCTGGAGCGTTCCAGGAGCGGTAAATTTTTTAATCACCCTTCATTACCGTTCAACACACGTTAGTCACCATTTAGAAAACGCCGTATACGCTCGGTCACCACTAATGGTCCCTCATACCGCTCCGACAGTTTTGAGCTGCAAAAAATATTGCGAGCGGTGATTGGTGCACTAGTCCAGCAGCAGAATCAGAACCTCCACAGATTGCACCAAACAATAGCAAATCTATCTATCAAAGCGATCCGTTCAGCTCCGTAGTCAAAAGCGTTATGCCGATATACCAACTTTAACCCCCAGCCGAGCCAACGCCCGAATGCACAGAGGGCCGCCCAATTAACGTTCGCGTCATCGCCAAACCAACGCTCGCTCCCGCTCGCTACCGATAGCCAACGTTATAAGCTAAAGCCCCGTGACACCAGAGCGGCGTCCTCACACCGTTTCCAAAGCATTCAAAACTGTTGCAGATCACCGAGGGGCGCGCTGTGCAGTCGCGAGCAACGCTGTGGAAATGCTGTGAAGACGCTTTCTAACCAATTAGAACGTCATGCGGCGCCGTTTTTTTTTAACAAGCTCGAAACAAACGCCGCAGCTTGGCGTTTGCATACTGTGCGTGTTAGACAGCGCGATGTGGGGACCTTGTGGCAACTAATTTTATAATAATATAATTAATCGTAAAATATATTCCAATATAATTCTTATAATGAATGCAAATGAATCATTTAAGTTTTATTAAACTGACAACACTAAGAAATCGACCATGATTTGTCTTTTCTTAAACAATAGTTGTTTAAAAAAAACCTCAACTAAAACACATCATTATAAAAGCTATTCGATGTACACTACTTAGTATATGTGTGTTACTAAACATGTTTCAAGTCCTGTGTGACTTTAAACATTTTAACAACTGTTAAATTGTGCGACGAATTGCTTCGAAAAGTAAAAATCGATCACTATGTTCGCAAAATAGTTAGTAAATGGTTAGTGTATTGTCAACTTCAGTTGTAGATTAATATATAAAAGTACAATGACTATTTCACCCACAATAATTATTGTTTTTTATTTATTTGATTACTTCAAGCAACATTTTTACAAAGAAAAAGTAGTCAAAACTGTAGTGCAACATTTTTATGACGTAATCATTGTTTTCATGCAGTTTAACCACTTTCACAATTGGCTTACTGGTTTTAATGCCCAAAATGCTTCATTTCAGTCAGTTTTCCTCGTTTCGCTCGCGATATTTATTTAAAAACAATTTTAATCAGAATATCAATAAAAAACTTCACAAAATATAATAAATTTTGCTCTAACAGTCAACAATTGTGACCAACACATACAAGCTGTTTTAAAGGTGAGATTTATTAGGTCTCTAAGTCTCAAATATATCATTTAATTTATCTAATCAACAACTTTACGTGGATTATTTCGATCCAATAGGCAGCGCATATTTTGATAAATACTCGAT
>Ga0224511_10002087_pt1 | contig 13053 bp, 16 predicted proteins | sample SF_May12_sed_USG_2_FD_169988 | JGI IMG/M metagenome (GOLD analysis project Ga0224511, IMG submission 169988) | Sediment microbial communities from San Francisco Bay, California, United States - SF_May12_sed_USGS_8_1 | ecosystem: Environmental > Aquatic > Marine > Sediment | place: USA...
ACAGATCTTTCAGGAGAGTATAATTACAACAGCGAATGTGTCCACAAAGACTAGTCCGACTCTTATTATATAGGTACACGCACTAGCACTGAGTACTCACAGCTCTGTAAGATGGCCATCATCCCGACCAGGACCCGACCAGAACTACTTCCACATATTGTGTGAAAAAATATAAGCATGTGTATTTTCTTAATACCATAACAAATATTTAATACATATTCAAAATACAAAAAGGAACAAAAACAGTGTCAAGTGTTAATACATCACAAACTGCGGTTGTGTTATTAACATTTGGTGTGAAACGTCATCTTTAAAGCAATGTGGAATGACCTTAAATTGTAAGACAATTTGATTTGTATGACTGTAAACATGTTGATGATAGCATGATAAACACAGTTCCAGAAGTTGCTTTTAAAGACAACATCAAACAAGGGTAGGCTATTATGTGCCAACAGTGTATCAGATCAAAATGTTCAACACCTCCTTGACAATACTCGAGAATAGCATTGTACGAAGTACTGCTACCTCTTAACTAATTCCGTAAGCGAAGCATTCTGTGAATTTTTCGACGTCGTAACCTTCCTTGTGGATGTTAAACTCATGGCACACCTTCATGAGCTTTTCTTTGGCCTCTGTGTACGAGTTGGCGTACACGGCGATGTTGGCCATCGGCTCTTCAATGTTGGCGTTAAACATGGCCTCATCAGCATCAGACGCGAACTGCAAGAACATCAGTTCGCCGCGGTTGTGCCTGTCGATGAGAGTCTGACGCGTCGCCTCGTTGTCGAGGATGTGGCGGTGGTGGGAGGGGACCAGCATGATGCCCATCATGATCTCGCGAGGACGGTGCTTGGGCGCGTGGGGCATGATGCCACAGGCGATCAGGTAGTTGTACAGCACGAGATCCGTACCGTACTGCTTCTTGATCCACGTGCGGTTGTAGAAGCCTCCCATGCGTCCGTTCACCTCGATCAGTTTGGGACCGCGGGACGTCATGATCATCTCAACGTTGTAGCACCCGTCCTCCAGACCTGTAATGATGAAACAATGCACTTTTAAAAATCGACCATTTCAAAGATATTTGTGTGTAATTAAAATGTATTTAAATGCACTGTACATGGAAATAAGAAAAGTACTTGATCAAGCTTTTGTGCACTTACAGTAAAAAACTAAACAACCGTAAAACTACATCGATATGAATTTTCGTATTAAATGGACGACTTACCGATGTCGAGGACGCACTGGTATGCGGCGACAATGAGCTGGCACTGTCTGTCCGGAGGCAGGTAAGACGGCATGGTCGCGGACGTCTCTGTAGAAAACGTAGACAAAAAATATTTTAAAAACAATTATCATTTAAAATGCCTCAAAAGATAGTTCATAAAAAAACTTTAGTGCTTAATCGCGATTTTGAAGGGTCAACGACGTTATACCATATATTTTTTAAGGCCAAATGCAGTAAAAAGTTCGGTACTTCAACATCTCTCAAACCGCAACTTAAAAGCAGTCATGAACATGCCTCTAGCCAAAACGTACCGGTGAAGGACGGAATATTTGTCGGGCCGTTGTCCGAGATGTAAGCAGCCACGAGTTTGCGGTCAAACAAGACAAGGTCGATATCGTGTTCGGAGCCCTTGTGGAACTCTGTGACGAACATCTCATTGCCGAAGCCGAGACCAATTCCACCGAAGTCATCCTCGTCCTTGAGAAGGGTGGTGGTCTCGCGGTACCGCTTGATTAGCTCTTCCTTGGTGGACACGAGAGACACACCCACGGCGCTGGAGCCGTGCTCCAACTTCAGCATCACCGGGAAGTTCACACTGCAAGGCACAAAAGATACGGTTTGCTTTCTATGTTACTGTATTATACACGAAAAACCGTCATCGGGAAGCGCACGCTGCAATGCACACACGCGAGGGTTTACTCTTTTTGTTATTGTATATTTGTACTTTGTACATGTTTTATGACTTTAGCATGTGAACAATACGGTAACCAGAACTTGTTATAGACGTAAGCCACGCGGTTCTTTTTCAATATCGTCCGAATCCTTTCGTGCAAAATCAGTAAGTCACATTTATTCGCCTCCTTAAATCCTTACTGTATGTCTCTCATTATCAATTCTTTTAATATCTCGTAAAATCTGCTTCATGGAGAGATACGACAACGTTCAACTTTCAAAATACAGTAATGGAAAATGTTAAAAAAATGTTATGGCAATGACAACGACGACAGCTGTAATAAAAACTGAGAACATTTATACAAATCAGTAAGCCAATGGCTTTAAACCATAATCTTTAGACCTCATTTCTTACATCCAAGGACCAAGGGTGTGGAAACCATGATATGGAACTTACGTTTTGCAGATCTTCTTGAGGTCCTTGTCTTTCTTGATGAGGTAGGCGCGAGAGGCGAACAGGTCAGTGGTCAGGAAGTGCGGGATGAGGGCACTCTTCTCCACCAGCGTGTTCTGCGTGCGCGACTTCTTCTTCGCGTTGGTGGCAGCCTCCACCGATGCACCTGTACACAATAGATAAATTATTTTAAGAATTTCATCCTGTGATCTTACTGTAGTATGAAAAAACTAGGATTTATTTTACGTAGGTTTTTTTATCAGGCACAGGTCGAAAAAGGAATAACAACCATTACTCACCTCGCAAGTGTATAGTGTCGCGGATTTTGGCGGTCAGGGGGACGCAATCCTCCCAGAAGGTGAGCACACCAGCCAAGCGGATCTTCTTGGCCTTGATCATGTCCAGGATATTTGTGGCGTGCTCATCGTCCCGGGTGTGGTCATTAAAGTCGTACTGGAGGAACTCAGTGGCATACTCCCGGGCGTAGTTCTCCGGGTCGTTGTCCACCATCACCAGCTAAAACAACAACGAAAGGTTTCATTATATAGAATAGCATAAGAAAACGAGAAATGAAATAGATAAATGGGCAATTTATTTATTGCATAGATGTTCTCAGAAGTACAGTTGATACACAAACATTCATTAACTTAGCATTTCTTTTTCTCATGAGTGTGGTGGCTTACATTGATGCCGTAATCCCCAGTGTCCCTCCAGATGCTGCGCTTGCTGTAGCCGCCAGCACCGATCACCAGCACTACCTTGCCACGCACCAGGAAGCGCTGGGAGCGCGCGATGGTGTTACGCACGAATGGCCGGATGGTGCGGCCGTTGACACTGCCGTAGTTGTAGCGCGAGAGACAAGAGACCGGCGTCTTGATAACCTGCCTGGAAGCACCGTGTTCCTCCAGCCAATCCTTGTTCTCGTAGGTGGTGGTGATGGGTATATTATCAGCCGTGTGCCGGTACCCGATGTGCAGCAGATTGTCGAAGATTTGGCACGAGTAGAGACAATCGTGGCTGTTGACCTCGATACCGTACATGGTCAGCTTGCCGCCACGCTCAGTCACGATGTAGTCAATAGCTGACAACCAAGGAAACAATTGATAAATCAATCACACCCAGCAATAGCTGTTATAGCAGTCATTACGAGATTTAAAAAAACTGATCTGTTATCCATTAAATATTAAGTAATTCCAAAATATTTTTAAGTAATAAGTTTGCGATTATAGTGATCAAGTACTTCAATTGCCTCATGATTAGTTCAGTGCGACTAACTTACAGATGAGATCAGTGTTCGCATGCAGCTCTCCGCGTTCCTCCACGGTCAGCTTGTCCTGGCAGCGGCAGATGGCCCGCATCAGCTGCTCAGACTTAACACGAATTTTCGTTTCAAACTCCAGGATTTCTTTGGGGTCGTCTATATTGTACGTGTTCAGCGTGGTTTCCAAGGTGAGCACAGTCGTGTTGTCACCGTTGATAGGGCCAGAGCTCGGCGCGATACCACAGATGATCTGTACATACACAGAAAAAAAACGTTACAGAATATAGTCATGCTGATACTTAACAATGCAAAGACTCGGTTGGTTGGTTTGTTTTCATCTTAATATTAATTTGATAACCACTTCCTGTAATATTGCTACAACCCAATTATTTTACTATCTGTTACTGCCAGAACCAGATCGTACCGGTACGCAGACGAAGGTGTCGTCGTGGTCACGGTTCACGATAGCGCGACACCGGAAACCAAGTCCCTCGGTCGCCATCCAGCGGCGCTGCTCAGGATTACCTAGCAAAAACAAGTGCAAATTTATATAGTGTTAGGAGTTTACATAAGTATTGTTTTATTCACAACGGTTAGTATTTAACATACCATTATAACGTGTTTTAGTATCTACAAATATACTTAATTATGAATGCGGGAATCTCGTTTTGGAATAAAACGAACAGTGTAAAACCTGCAAACAAGACATGTTAGTGACGATGTGAGAAGCGTGTATGAACCTGGGCGAGGCTGGACGTGCTCGATGCACTCCTCCACCAGGACGGAGTCTCCAGGCAAGATCTCCGACAGCAGCTTGACGGCCGAGTTGATGATGTTGTCCACATCAGTGGCGTCCAGCAGGCTCACGCCCACGCTGCTGCAGTACATCCGGCCGGATGGCTTCACCACAATCTGCCAACACCAGCCACGTATAATTACAAAATGTAAATGATCCTGTTAAATGATGCATTTTCACATAGAAAATAATTATGACCAATTGACCGATTTTCAAATAAATGACAAAACTTGAAAAGTATAATTATTTACATGTTACCAAACAAAACAAACAGCGGCTCCAGTCATTGACATAATAAGATTTATAACTGCTTACATTACTTATTAAAAGAAAAAGTCACCAAAGAAATGTATTGATGCATACACACCCTCTTAGTATCCTTAAGACGCTCGCTCTTCAGGAAATTGCGAATCTCTTTCTCCGCAAACACATGATCTATAGTGTCGATCATATGCGCTGTGATGTGCTCCTCTGACTGGAAGAGCTTGTGCTTGGTCTTGTAGCAGAAGGCCAGCGTGTATGGCACGTTGATGCCAACGGTCGCCATGGCACTGCGGGTCCACACCTTGTTGTCCGTCATCTCGCACAGAGCAATGGAACTGCTCATACAGCAGTCGAGCCCTTTCTGTTGGAGCACAAGACACACCTTGATATCGATCTTTAAATACGACATACATATTAAATACATGCACATGTTCTAGTGTATATATCAACTTAGTTGATTCTTCTTAAACCTGTACTCTGAACAAGAAATATAACATACAAGTCTAATATTAACAAATTTAAAAATATTTGACTACATACCTCGATCTGCGCTCCATCGTTGCGCTCGCCGCTGGTGGTCACATCGGTGAAGTAGTTGACTAGATACGTCACGCGGCGCGGCTTCTTGAACTCCTCGAGGTACGTGATGCCAGCCGAGTGGAACGTGATGGCCTTGTGCACCCACAGGGAGAACCGGCCCGGCTCGTCCTCCGATGGCTCCTTCGTCAGCCACGAGGAAGACAGGATGGCGTGGAACGCGCCCGGCAGCTGAGTGCCACCTAACATAAACAAAAGCATCTAGTAAATAAATCCTTTAAATGATTTTTGAGGATACTATCTCCATTAAATACTGAGGAATCTTTAGTAAAATGGATTGCTTGATGTTTAGTTTTATGGCATTTTCTTCCTGTAAAAATATTGTATTATTTCGTAGAATTGCAAATCATACGGACATTGTCTGTGGGAATCAATGCCGTTTTTGGTTGCCGTACCTTCGAGAAGCATGCCGAGACTCTCGTGGTGTATGTGCAGCACGGCAACGCACACCTGGCCCTTGTCCAGCTGGGAGGCCTTCATTCCAATACGGTCCATCGTCTCCGGGTACCCAGTCTCGTACAGACTGTACTGCAGGTTATTGTACATGTCCTTCACGTGGACATCTTCCTTCGGGATCTACAATGCCACAATATGCCATTTGTTATAATCAGAACACGAGGGTTAAGTGGATCATAAATGAGAATGATACCATACCTTGACGGGATCTGCTTTCAAGAATCGTCTGGAATACGGCTGTACAATAATGTCATTTTAGTTTTAAAGATTCAACTAAAATTCATTTGACAAGTGTATTCTGACACCTTCCTGGTGTTATCAACGGTCGCACTGATAATGCCAGATTTATGTATGACAAACTGTTCGGCTGTCATATGGAACCACATAGCAAACGTGTGTCACAACGCAATATTATCAACGAAGAGCAAACATCAGTGAAATATCTGTGTATTTTGAAAAGGTGTAGTATGTAAATAAAAATGCATATATGGTTTTGTGTTGATGCTTACTACTCATATTTTCGGTGTTACACACACAAAAGTTGTATACTTGTTCGAGACGAAGCCTCCAACAAGACAGAGGAAGCATGCATTTTCTTTTTACATACTTAGAAACGAATGTACACCCCACTCTACTGGACGATTATATAGTTCGACCATACCACATGACGAATATACAAGTCGACCAAAAGCTCCAGGAATGTACATACCATCCCCAACTTGAAGATTGAACTCTGCACTCATAGCTTGAACCGATACCATCGTAACCATGTAGTCCACGGGAGCCTTGACCAAATTCTTAAAGTAGCTTGGCGATTGTGACAGGTCACAAATACAAGATGTAGCTTGAAGGATCAGTTTGTCAACTTCGTGGATATGGTGACAGGCCCCGCTAAAAGGGTAACTTGGAATTATAGGGGTTCCCAAGTTACTGGCTAGTTCATAGTTCATTAATGATTACAAGCGTGGATCAAACATGATAATCACTTGTCAAGGCTAATACTTTCAGAAAACAATGTAATATTATGCTCTCGATCTATTATACTCAACACATAATCTGGTGGATTTGCTCTCTTTAAATATTTGATCCACACTTGTAAATGCATGTGTTAATTAGGAAGTTTTAGATTTAATATTTCGTTTTCTGCCATACAAGGTGCAAGCACTTTGAGATAATACACCAATTATGTGTATAATCACACCATGCACATGTAGGTTTAAGGAATGTGTATTTGAAGAAACCAAGACAAGTTAGTGATTGGTTTGAAGTAATATGTGTAATCTTTTACTAGGCTGTGTTCCACAAGAGGTCATTAACAGTTCCTTGCTCAGTAGCATGACATGTACCTTAGATTTGACTAACAATAGATGTAGCCATTATGTTAAACTTCAGCATGTTCGTTTGAACAGATGTTTACATGTAAATCCTATTAAATAATGTTGAAAGATGAGGTCAGGATCTAAGCAGTAATATCGATTTTCAGGCATTCTACATGTAACTCAGAGATATATATTTTTACTGAGAAATTGGACTGCTCATAGTTAGTATTGAGGTGAAGTCAATCTAATGATTCACTAATATGTAGTCCTATAACTATAGTTTCGGTTATTGAAGATTTATACCGTTTTGTTAAGTTTGGGTGTTTTGTTTTTTTGTTGCATTTTTAAGGGAAACAATTTCAGTGGCTGTGTAGTCCTAATCTTAACTTTGACTGGAACGGAAAGTACCGTTCTTGCTAAGTACACTATGCGACACAAAGGCACTCAGTAAATCTCCACTATTCAATAGCTGTGACCTTGACATTAGAATGACCTCATGTAAGCGGACATATCTTACAGAGCAGACAGTGGTCAACATTAGACTGTCATTAGTTAATTGTAATTATAGTCAAGACTTCAATTAAACTCGGATCAAGTACTTGTAAGAGCAATTAAACTCCAATGCCAGAACGCGCACTCTGTAGACCTACCATGTAATCGTTTCCGGGTCGATTTAAAAGGAACAATGATTTACTCAGTTGCAGTTTTTAAAATAAGTAACAAGAGGATGTTTAATAGACCACTAGTTAATATTCAGATTGTACCTATCAGTACTCAAGCTATTTTAAAAATTGTAACTGCACTGAACTTCAGTCTACTGTACTCAGTAGCTCTACAACGATCAATGGGTATCTATTTTCCTCCGCTGTGAAAATCTACGCGGAAACACTAAAAATATTGAGATCTTGTTTGCGTTCACAGTCTGGACAAGTTCTACTGAGTAAGTAGATCTACTGCAATTAGATATATCAACAAAAATATACCCACTTTAATTATCCTTACTTAAATCTTAATATATAGATCTACCAAGTAGAGGCTACATTTTAACTAACAAAAACACAGTACTGAGAAACATTAACGATCTAGATCTACACACTTTTGTATACTAAAGCAGTATATAACAGACACCTACCTCGCCCTTGTAGTTAGACGGCGGCCCCAGATCGACGTCCGTATTCCATAAGACATGCTCAATATCCGTATTCAGAGACTCGCAGAGCGCCTTCATACGCTCCGCAAGGGTTTCCTCGGGGCCGGGGTCATCAGACGAGTCCCCGTCGTTGAAATCTCCATTGCTAGCATCCATTTCGTTCACGACCAAGTATGCGATTCAAATAAAAACTGCTAAATAATCTGACGCTGATAGCGAACTCGTATTTATACTGCTGTGTAGAGCTACGGACAACCTCCCCTCTGCAGAGCGAGAAGCAGTTTAACCAGAAATCTGCACGTCGTCCTTACAATAGTGGCGGCTTTCAGCTTGTGAGAGCCAGTGAGACAAACTGGTAGTATCCGGATCGCGCCAATGCGAAAGAAGGCAAATACTGTGATACAGCCTCTTTCGCTCGCTTTACAAAATCGGTCTATTGGTTAAAACCTAGACTGAGTTATATATTTACTGAAATGCATTTTTCCCCAAAAAATTCAATCATGAACTAATATTGTGATAGCCCATATGCTGACAGTATACAGTGTAATCTAACGTCCATGTGTATACTTCAAGATTGATAACGCTGTTTAAATATACTACTGGGTATTGTACTAGCTAGCTAGACAGCGTGGAAATTTGTTTTAACACATTCGGTGTATTTCCTATGCGTTGCCTTGAATGATTACGGTAAATTTCCGCCTAAAATAACCTATCGATTCAACTCGCATAACACGCTTCTAAAGGCATTAGGAATAATCTATTGTTTCGGGTCACCAGACTGACCAAAGTTTTCTATTCTTTCCTTTTCTTTTTAGCGTGGCTGGTTCACTTGATGGAAAAGTTAATGTAAATAATTATACTAAATCTACTGTGATGAAAAGAGGTGGAAAATGTACGCTAAGACACAGTTCAAATGTAGTTTCTGCTTAAGATTTTGGTTGCTCTAGAGAGGTGTTGTTCCTCGGGGGTTCATTTTCCATGGTCAATGTTTTGGGCTGGGGTGATTTTTTTGCCGCTCATTAGAGGTGCCGCTCATGGAGGTTATACAGTAGCAGGAATTTCAATGAAAGCTCTGCCTTGTAATGTCAGTAAGGGGTATGCGGCACGGCAAACATGCGCTGATCCATGGATACCTCTTCGATCACTCGCAAACACTTAGATCTATATAATACATGTACATTAAATCTTTATTTCCGTATAGAGTCAAATATCCAACTTAACATTTGTTAAAATGAGTTGTTCCTATTACATCTAGATTTGGTCATTAAAGACCCAGAGAAGGAAGACATCAGACAACAATATTATACCATTATTGCGATTGTTCGCCTTCGCAACTGGTTCAATTTTTCACTTTTATTTAAAATGAGTGTCTATATCGATTTGGTACTTTGCCAATCCAATGTCATTGTATTGTCCCATGTGCACGTACAGTGGATCGGTTTTTAAAAGATCTTATAATTGGAACCTTAAATAGTGTTGTGGCTGTTATAATTATGATCCAATTATGCATGATACAAATAACAACCATTGGGTGCGCCCCCCCCCCCCGGATCTGCTAGTGTACTACACAGAGTTCGTGCGTTTACAAAGTGTTTCGTTGCACTTCTTTAAACGTGTATTTCAGTTACCACCTGAGATGATATACTGTCAATAGGTACATATTGATCTATATGCAACACATAAAACAATGTAAATTATTAAAGTGAATATTGCAGTAGAACGTTGCGGCGTATAGCTTCCAAACGCGAGAGCTATTAGTATATACGTACGTTTTTGCTTTTATTAAACATAATTATACGATAGCTCAATGTGTTGTTTATGTCGATGTAAAGTAAAATCCTGAATAAGTACAAAGACGTTAGATACATAGCCTTACAATGTATGCATATGCAACTCGCATTGTGTTTGAATTATGGAATCATCGATCCACTTCTCTGACTTCAATCCCACTCGATCGGGTTTGGTCTGGTTCCCGTTCCAGTAAATTTTTAGAAACGCTGGAAATAACGTAACGTTTTGAAACGGCCAATAACCCCAGTCTATTCAGGTTACAGAAATGCCTGAGTGCTCTCCCTTGCAGTCTTTGTTTACATTTTGGAGTGATTCATCCAGTATCGATATTAAGTGCTGCGGTACGAAACCAGGCCAAACCAGTTTCAAATAAAAACAATAACAAAGAGCAACATCGTGGAAATATCGAACTTGGTTTTCCACGAGTACTAGATCTAGACCAGCCCGTAGTTTAATGAATTTGGAGATCATGCATATAATACTGGTTGGTTGCGGGCGGTTTGGTTAACATTGACCTGCGTAACCTCGACCTGCTGACGGGGTTATATAGCTTTATTTGGCTATTGTTCAATTATTTAATTATCCTTGGACTCGTGAAGTCCGATTTTTTTCCGTAAAATGATTTTCACAGCACGGATACATGTTCGTTTCAAAAACTAATTAATTAAAGTGGTGGTCACACAGTTTACAGTAATTTAAATGTAAATATATATATACATGTAGAATCTATAGGCCTGCGTATGTAGATCTAGTCCGTGCCACACCTACAGGTAAGCCAGACATAATGCCTGTGTGTTTTGTAATTGTCTTTTGGCGCCGGCAATATCATTGCATGCCTGGTTAAGTCTGAAATGACGATTTTGAGATGCATGCATATCGTGCTGGTTTGTAATAAATAAACACAGAAAAGATACGCATGTGAATAATGAAAAAACAGAGATATAAAAAAACATAACAAAAAACATTAAAAATCTGTCGACCGAAAATGTTGTCTTCCTGGATATCAAAAGCTGCATCAACTGGAAATCTGGGCTTTCTCCCGAACATCAGTTCAAATGGTGCAACATGGTTTGTCTCATGGGGGATGCAGTTGTAGGAGTATACAAGAGACCCAATATACTTCTTCCAATCACCTTAATTTCTGTGTCAGTTGGCTTTAAAGCCCCTGTTACACCAAACGGCGATGCCACAGCCTTTGTACAGCGTTCTAAAACCATGTCAGCGCGCTGTGGGATCGCCGCGGAATACACCTAAAAATATCATTTGTCTGTTATAGCGTGTACACAACGTCCTCACAGCGTTCCTACAGCGTCCACACGACGTTCACACAGCGTCCTTACAGCGTCCATGACGTTTTCACATCGCTCAAGCAGTTGCTGCAGCGTGTCCACAGCGTGCACAAGGCGCGCAAACAGCGTTCTTACGGCGCGCACACAGCGTCCTCACGGCAATTATAGCGTTTAAGATTTTTTACTTATTTTTATTTTATTTTGAGTAACCCTATTTTGCAAACATAGTGATCTATTTTTACTTTCCGAAGCACTTTGTCATAGGATTTAACAGTTGTTTAAATGTTTAAAGTCAGACAGGACTTGCAACATATGTAGTAACACACATATACTTTAGTAGTGTACATTGAATAGCTTTTATAATGATGTGTTTTAGTTGAGGTTTATTATTGTTTAACAACCTATAACATGTATTAAAATAAAAGACAAACTATGGTCAAGCTTTAAGTTTTGTTAGTTTAGATAAAACTGAAACCATTTGCAGTTATTATTAAAATACTTGATATATTTTAATACATTTTATGATTATTTGTTTTACTATAAAAATGCATGGCAAACGCCTACTCCAAATGCAGTATTTACACGGCGTCTTTACAGCGTGCAAGCGGCGCGCTCACAAGTCAACGCGCCCACGGCGCTCTAAAAGACACCACAGCGTTGCCACAGCGTGCTGTCTAACACGCTGTGGAAACGCCAAGCCGCGGCGTTTGTTTTGAGCATGCTGAAAGTAAACGCCGCCGCATGGCGTTCTATGCGATTGCACAGCGTTTCCACAGCGTTGCTGGCGTTTGCACAGAGCGCACATCGGCGTTCTGCTTTTTTTAAAACGCTGTGGGAACGCTGTAAGGACGCCACTCTGGTGTGACAGTGGTTTAACGTCCCCAACATACCAAGCAGTGTTCTATTCATCCTCCCTGTAACACCGTTGCCCATTGGATGGTAAGGAGGTATATCAAATATAACCTCTCAAAGGACAATAACAACAGTTATTTCCCATGGGTTACACGTTATTATACATGTACATTAATTTTTTGTATTGTGATCTAGTTTGAACTTGGAAAGGGGACGCTCGCCACACAATAGGCTTTTCTGTTTGCATATGCCTTATCTTTCATGAGCCATAGCCTATATAACGTCATGGTCACAAATAAAACTGACGTCATACGATATCAGCGATTTGCAAATCACCGACGAATTTGATAATCGCCTAGGCACCGGGCGATTTTTAAGAATTTTCTCTTGTGTACGATGTTTGGTCGATGTCATTTTACCTTCAGTGACCCTACAGAACGCCGCACGGGAGCCGTGGAATTTTAAGTAGTACTGCTATGGTCACAAATTCTCTACGGGCACCGCACGGCGTCTATTTTACCAAAATTCGTACGATTCCACTTTTTTTAGACTTCGTACGGTGCCCGGTGAAGTTTAGGTACTATTCTTTAAACTCCACGGCGCCTGTATGGCGTTTTGTTAATATTTTCACTTCTTAAGACCAAAAAAATAAATACAAAATATATATTTCGCTTGAGCAGCTGAGGATGAATAACTTAAACAAACAAGTGCTTTTGATTTTTTTTGCAGTCTTGAGCAAGTGTGATTTTCACCTCCATCCCTGTCAGAGTCAGCCTCAGTCTTTCTTATTAAAAAACCCCTTTTTGGCTTGCCGTTCACGGCAAGCCAGTATTGTTTTGGAAAGGTATTTCCGGTTTGAAGTTTCCCTGCTTTCTACTTTATGCATGCGAATGGAGATGGGAACCAGTCGAGTTTCGGGCGATTTCG
>Ga0224511_10002088_pt1 | contig 13046 bp, 6 predicted proteins | sample SF_May12_sed_USG_2_FD_169988 | JGI IMG/M metagenome (GOLD analysis project Ga0224511, IMG submission 169988) | Sediment microbial communities from San Francisco Bay, California, United States - SF_May12_sed_USGS_8_1 | ecosystem: Environmental > Aquatic > Marine > Sediment | place: USA...
CCAACCCATTTTTTGTTACATACAACATCATCATTGTCGACGGCTTTCATTCCACTCCCGGGTCAAGGCCTCCTTCATGACTCTCCATTCACTGCAGTCTTCAGCGGCCTGTTGCCAGGTTTTTACAAAATTTAGTGATGATTTAGAAATTAGACCCATCTCATCTTCCTCTAATCAGGCCTGTTTTTCAGAAGCCTGATAGGCTATTGGGTCTAATGTCCAGTTATCTTTCATTCTTGCGATACAGCATGTCCATCCCATTTTATATCATTTCCATGCCATTGTAGTCCAATTACCAATCAGCCATACATAGAAGGTTATGTTGTGGATTCGGCTGTGTATTTGAGTAGTGTAACGATTGCTGGAGTTGCTTTCAAGTTATCAGCACCTAACGCCAAATACAATTACGTGACGGCAAATGCAGTAACTACACACTCATCAAATTTCCAAGGCAAGGTGAGTATATTATGCTCCGGTTATATTTTGTCAGTAATTGAATAGTTATCTCATTGACAATCCATAATGATGCCTCCATCGACTAGAAAAGTGCGCATGAACTGCATCGAAGGGCGATCACCATGGCGCCTAATATTCGAGGGGACTTCTCGAAGGCCCGTTGTGTGGTGAACAACTACTCAATGCTAGAAAACAGGCTTGATGTGAAATTCCAAGCGATTGAATCACACAAAAAATCCTTCGCCAGTTTTGAATCCCGGCGTCAAATAAAGAGGCTCCCCCGTAGAGTTACCTTTTCTACATGGGGCATGAGGGTGCAAGCAAGAAAGTCCCTAATGACGCACCCTGGGAAACACTGAATCAAAAGACTCAGGCCAATTTCTGCATGCCTCTAACACTTCTCAGGACGCAAAAGAAAGACAATCATCTAAAAAAACCGGGGAAAGAATATGAGATTAAAATCTTTTACAGTCGACGATCGACCTGTGTGGAGCCAGAGAGTTTTCATTGATCACATGCGTATTCTTTGAGTACTTACTCGACTAACTAATCCGGTATAAACTGAGCATTATTTGCAGTACAATGCGATAAACTTTGACTATAAGCTATTCTAGTCTATAGAGAGTTAATTCTATTTTTAGTTCATACCAAGAGTATAGTATTTAATTTGACCTCTAAATGGCCCACTAAATCCATGGAGTTTTGAATTGTCTATTTTAAACAATGACCTCGTATGCCAGCATTGGTATCACAGCGCCTGGTTTGGTACGAACTTTGAATGTCCAGATTTTTCTCTTCTGAGTGCATTCCACCTTTCATCATGGCACCCGATATGCCTCTGGTGCCGTGTACGTGTCATACTTTTAATCTTACAGAGGAAAGCGATGGATGCTTACTTCCTAGGCGGAATGAGACGAGCCCTAAAGTATGGAATAATTACCTATCTGTTCACAAAATCCTTTCTGTAAGTAGATGAATCACTACCACATTGTCACCTCAATGTACTATACCAACAAGCGATGGCTTACTGAACAGTGCACTGGTCCTTGGACTGGGGTCGCTGATTTGATTCTCAATTCGGACAAAAACTTTCTCTCTTGCAACACTCGTCAAGTTCGGATCGCTGTCTTAAATAAAGAAAATTTATCCATAGAATTATCTCATCTATGGTGCACACGGGTGTAAGCAGAAAGTCTCCTAATGACTGGCCCTGAGAAATGCCGAGTCAAACAGTAGGCCAATTTTTGCAACACTCTTGAGAGCTGTTATATCTTGGAGGAACTATTTTATTACTTACAAATTTCCACCTTTCCCTGTGCAGTTTCTCATATGCTGTGGAGAATTAACACTAGGCCGCTACTCACATTGTTTTTTATAGATATTCAGCGCAGGCTATTGAGTTATATCGCTGCAAGACTAGTATAGTTAACTACACAGTGCCAGGTGCACTGATAGGTGGTGTTTCTCGGTTTATTCTCGGTCCTCGGGCCATGATGGCTGGAGCAGCTCTGGGCGGTTATGCTGGGTGAGTAAGCACAATGAAAAAGTATAGGTATGCTCAACAATATTATCTCTGTTTCTACGCCCTAGGAGCAAATTGAGGATGGATGACCTTGCGGTCACCAACACTGACTAGACACAAGGTGTTAGATATGCCGTTCAAATTTCACTAGCTTCTTGATCACCAATACCTTTATTAATTAAGATATAAATCTTCATCAAAGAACGCCTAATGACATCTCGTGTTGGATTCAAGCGATTCTTCTCTGTACTGGGATTCGATGTTTGAGATAGGCCATTTCAGTCCGGATGTGTCATTCTACTGTTTTTGTATAGGGTCTATCTGTGCTCCTCTCTGTTTGCTGTATATCTATTGTTCTGTATGGAATCTAAAAATGAATCTGGAGCATTGCTGCTCCCTTCACCGGTAATGACATAGAGTTATCATCCCCCAAATCCATTGACATTAGCTCTGAGGATAACCCTATGGGTAATCACAAAACGCTGCACAGTTCTTTTTTTAAATTTCTACTCGGGTGCTTGGCAATCCTATTTAACTTGTTGGGAGCGGTAGGAGCTAGGATAAATGTGAGAAGCACATACTTACAACAGCGGCCTACCGTGACCTGGATTCGAACCAAAGGTTATCACTGTTGCAAGCCCAGCGCTCTAGCAGTGAGCTATCCCGCTATTGATAGTCAGCATTCACATTAGGTACAACTCTGAGCAAACCAGATTATCTGCCTTTCTGCTTTGAGTTGGAACAACTCATTCTCGGCTTTCCTACTCAGTCCCAATCCCCACACCAGCTCTGCCTCCTCATCAATGTACCGGACTAGTCATTACTAGTTACTATTGTAGTGCGATGACTGGTCTGTGTGTGACACACTTTCTAAAGTGGAGGGGTTGGACATTAGAGGAAAGGCTTTATGAAGAAGTAAAACAGAAGCTAGAGGACATAAGGTAAGGCTCCACTACCATCCATGAACACCCATCAAAAAAGCTTGCACTCACATTTTACATACATTTTATTTTTGTTGATGTTTTGCGCGAACATGCGGCGTAAATTTTAACAAACGTTCCGTAAGCCCAAGGCCATTTTATGGGATGATAGGAACTGGAAATTATAAGCGGAACAGGCGTTGTACGGACTTTGAGAGCCCAGCATGGGTAGGGCTCCAGGCCGGGATCTCTCAGCCTTCTCCCTAGTGCTACAGGCTCTGTGCTAGTCCATTGTCCCTATAATAATGGATGGAATTGTCTTTCAGGTGCGATGTAGGGGTCTAAATATGTGTCCGATTGATTTCGTCCAACATTCGTTTGCGATGAGACCTCAATGAGCCCAATTCATTACGCAATCTCATGATAGTCTTCCCTTTTTACAGTTATCATAGAAACTATAGCAGCGCAGTCAAGCAAAGACTAGAGGGAGAAATGGATTCTGTCGAAACAAATACTGACACTAAAACGTATGATGAGAAAAAAAACTCTAATCAAACGAGCAATACAAAACTCAAGTCTGAGCCGAAAGTCACATAACAGGATTTTAACAATTAGGTTTGGTGAAAGGCATCCAGCCAGCACGTGCAAAAAAAATGTGTCCGATGCATTGATTTATTCACGCATGCATTTCCTTAGGTACTGGCTGTAGTTGGTATTTATCGTATTTTGGAGTTGCTTGGTGCATATTTTATAGATTTGTTCAGTGAATGGTTGAGACTGCACATCTGATTCCAGAACAATGTGTTAGAAAGAAAACCACACTAATGCTATTTAATGATTGCGTACAGAAGTGTCCCTCCCAATCACAGTCTTATATCACCATCAACAGCCGTTTCTAGCATTGTTATCAAGGCACCATTTGTAAGGCTAGCATTGGTGTGGCATGCACTGCATAGCTGAAACACAACTCAAATGGATGGTAGGATAAGTTACAAAAATAAAAGCCCTTCACCGTATGTATCGGTACAATAAATAAAGCTGATTGTCTACAGTATGTGGAATAGAAGCACCTGTCTAACTAGCATATCTTATAACAATGACATAGCTCATACAGTTCTATAACCTTCTGTTGATGACATGGAGGAGCAGGTGCTTGTTGAGGATATCATGACATGCTGGACCGGAGCTGGAATGCGAGTGGGGCGAGCAGTGGCGGACGGGCGTCGTTCCTTGCGCGGAGAGGTATGATGAATACGCGCACGGGAAGGCGATTCTGAAGGTGTGTCGCACCTCTCATTGATTGGAGTCCGAGAACTAGAGCGCGTTCTTTGTTCTTGGTCGCTCGCCCGGGAGAGATTTCTTGGAGTACGCTCATCGAGTGATGAGTCGCGAGAACTGCAGTTGGAGTGATTAGATTGTTTACTCAGTCGACGAGTACGGGATCGATGTGTCTGGCCGTAACCGGATGACTTGACATTGTGATATGGACTTTTTCTGCCTTCAGCTGACCGAGAGTTCGGGCTTTGCGAGCGGTGGGCCTCTTTTAGACGCATCATCAGATCTACACTAGGACTGACTGAACGTTTCATCATTGTATGGCTAGGACTTCCGCTGGGTGACAGCGTGTTGGACGCGATCTAAAGCAAGACAAGATAAGGTCTGAATATTAAAACCAACTTTACAGTGTGACGGCCTAGACTGAATTATGCAGTGCTACCTTTTTTCCCATCCCAACCAGTGTCAGGGGTATGCAGAAACATACAGAGTTTTTGACTCGGCATTTTCAGGGTGCGTCAGTAGGGGACTTTCTGCTTGCACCCACGCCCTTCCCCCATTTAAAATGTAACTCTATGGGTGGGTGATCTGAAACTGACGAGGGTGCTGCGAAATTGGGAATCCAACCAGGAAACCCTGGTTCAAGGCCCAATACGCTATCTACTAAGCCTTTGCATCACCCCATGAAAGGCAATCACTTGATAGGAAAACCGGGTTATGAAGCAGTGTTACGGATTAGATTTGAGTGCGCGTGTACTGAGAAACTGGTGATTGTGTGACCTCACCGCTGAAATTGAGTGATGTCATTGCTAACCATTAATTGATATTTCCAATCTACAGAAATCAGGTACCAGGTATAGAAAGTTCAGGATGGGGACCACGGACACACATACCATCGTTTTCTATGTGATTTAATAAAACGCTACAATCATGTATATGATGTGACACACATAGACATAATTATATGTATATGATGTAATACAGATGTCTCATTACTAGAATCTTAAAACAAGCGGTCAGATATTATATCAAGTGAAAGGGCATGACTCCTCCTTCATTGCAAAATCCATTCATGATCAGATTTCTCTGCATTGAAGTGAACACACCATGTATCATGCGTGCCGGCTTGAAACAAAACAGAAATAACCAACGTGAGACTAGATATATATGTCTATCAATCTTGTTACAGTCAAATGCAACAGCAGTTGATCCTTCTTGTTTCCGAACCCTGACTAGTATCCGGGGTACACAGAAATGAGCATACTTTGTCTTTGACTCGGCACTTTTTTAGGATACGCCATTAGGGGATAAGTTGCTTGCCTGCCCGCGAACCCACTCTGATTTGAACCAGGGAGTCCCAGTTCAGGACGATACCCATTATAAGCCACTACTTCACCCCAAGCAACTGCTACAGTTGCATACGTGTGCACACTATATGGAGATTACCTGATTAGGCTGGTTGGTGGGACTAGTTCCAGCTTTACGTCGAGTTGGACTGGCAGGAGAATCATCTGCAACAACATGTCTTCCAGTATCATCACGGGTTATCACAAGGTCAGAGCAGAGTAGATCTGCAGAGTTTGTTCTGCAAAACAACAAGAACTAGACTGTCAGTATTGCTAAAAAGTAAAGGTTGACGGGGAATGAACTTGTTGATAGGGGGAGCCAGTTTGTTATGGCAACGGTGTAACTAAGGTGGACTGCCATTCCTCTTCCTCACCGTACAAGCTGTATTGAATCTGAGACCTACAGCAGCGGTGGTGAGCGTACTAACCACACAGCAATGGACACTTGGTCATCTTATATGGGGCAAGCTAACCATTACAAAAGAAGCTCGTACTAATCGTGGCATAACCGGAACTTAAACCAGGTCCCCGAATCGCATGAGAGTGGCCAAAGTCACTGAGCCATCTCGCTATAACCTAAAACTAATAATTTGAAACTTTTTCACCCTTAGATCTGAACCAGACCAAATGGTCCCAACAGATTCATGCCAGAAGCCTACCTAATTTACATAAAATAAGATCCATTAATAATTATTGCTATATAGCTGCGTGGTTGGCACACCAAACACGAAACAAGCAGCGTATCATGTCAGCTTGCTGGCACTTTGAATCAATCATCTGGTAACTGTGAGTTAGGCTCAATATCAGCCAGACTCAGACTGTCTCAAGAGACAAAAAATATTGGGTTAATGATGTCTGATCGGGTATTATTAGCTGCAAGAATTCGGTAATCAATGCGGAGGTGGGTGAGTGTGTGTGTTCTGCTGTAATGAGAGACTCTCATTGAAACCAGTCTCTCATTCACTAATCCAAGGTATAACAGGATAATTATACTGATACATTCATTCTAAAAAAGGAATAACACCAGGAATACGATGGTGCAGGCCATGGCTAAAATGAAAACACACCGGGCTACACAAATTTAAGAGTTGTCTCCCTCTGCTATCCGGCTGTGAAATTTAGCTACTTGATGCAGTGGTCTGTTCCACTGACCTAATGTGTTTTGTTATGGGATGTATGGGTGACTGCTGCACTGACCTGGTTTGTTTGGTTATGGAATATATGGGTGACTGCTGTACCGACCTGGTGTGTTTAGTTATGGAATGTATGGGTGACTGCTCCAGATCGGCAATACTTGGTGATTTCTCCTTGCTGCCGTTGAGTTTGTCCGGCTGGACAGACAAGCCATTGGTGGTGGATGATCTCTGTCTTATCTTTTTAGGAGTTCCATTGTGGGACGCTGGAACATTTGAGTTCTATGTCATGTAGAATACACAACTGCATGCATCATTCATAGACATATAATGTGTCCATGTTTTATAAGCCTATATGAATGGTAGATCGACTATATATGCCTATTCATAGGAATGCTGCTTGAATTCACCTTGTTTTTGCACATTTACTGCATGTACATAGATACACTTACTGCACAGTCTGAGTGAAGACATGAAATTGCATTCATAGAAATAGCTGCTAGCAAGCCTTCAAAGTGATGCAGGTTTTTGCATTAAAGACTCATCAATTTTAGAGCATTAACATTGTATTGCGGGAGTGGGGTGGCATGAAAACTGCAGCAGGATTTCTATAATTGGGTCCACATTAAAATTCCTTTTGTATTAACTCTAGACTATCAACCTACATACGCTAAAAACATAATAGCATATTTTTCGCCCTCACTCAGCCCGCCATCTACATCCAGCTGTCACCTTTATGATACACCACTATCGAGTTTGGACATGTTATACCAAAATTTGATGGTATCAAGCATACTGGTCTTCATATGTTATGAAGGCAGTGGCTCAGTTGTGGTCGATCATTCAACAAAGTATGTGACCAGTGGAGAACCGCTGGCTCCACTCGGCTTGAATTTTGCTCGAAAACCACTTCCCTTTCTTTTTTGAGAACTCAGAGTGAAGCTGTGTGTTAACTTTTTGACCGTTGGCTAGTCGTTTGACACACAGCGGATATTCTATAGAGCTCTAATCGAGTATTTGATGCCTCGTCAACCATTATTCGACATGCTCCATACGAGCTATTTTAGTTGAAAAAGAGACTATCATCAGTTGTAGACGAGGGTGTTGGTCGACAAACTATACTGCATATAAACCTAGCATGCAGGTATTATCAAGTGCCCCATGCGATTTTGCAAGGTTGATACATAACGATCCCAATAAATGATGTACTTTCGGTTTCAGACCAGATGAGTGACAGAAATGCTTCAGGCGTTAGTATACTTACTTCTGCACCTGCATGGGTCATGTTTATCAAGATAGTGCTCCAGAGTATCCCAGCCTCCACCAACCCGAATCATCACATGATTACGTAATATCTAAAAGAATAGAGAGACAAATATCATTTCAAACTGCCAGTGTTACGAACTCAATTTACTTTTGGTTCTATCTGAGCAAAGCTCTCCCAACTCACAGAGAGGCTTGTTTGTGACAGGTAGGAGCTGGCAATTACATGTGTACAAGGATTTTGGGATAACTCAATGGCTAGAGCGATTGGGGCAAGATCAAAGGATCCTGGGCGCATGTCAAGTCATACTGAGCATCCAATATGAACATGAACTCTTCACATAGTTGATACCTCCTACCTCCCCAGCAAGCCTCACAGACTTACAATGGCCAAGTGCCCGGAGTAGAACAAAATAATATGAAAAGAACATTCATTGTTCTATGTGAGCAGTTGGTCGTGCTCTCCGGGCCCAAGACAATGGCCTATTTTGGACAGATAAGAGCAAGGAGTTATAGGAGGAACCCACAGTGCATGCGTGGCATGGTCAAGATCTAACCAACTAAAGCCAGATGGTGACCTTATATAAAGCCTCGGCTGAGTGCAGCTTTCCAGATTTACAAATCAATTTACTCGTGACAGCATCAAAGAGTTAGAATTAGCTATTATTTACTATATTAGACAGAAGATGCTGGTAAAAATCCAATCACTTTGCTTTCCCTTAATTGAATTATCAGTTGGACTAGCTTGCTTCCAGGGTTCTATCAGTTCTCAAGTGGCCAGGGGCACATATGGACTGAAATGCCACAACCTTTCGCGAAAGATTCTGCCTCAGACACAAGCAAACAAACAGGATATGTTTCCGGCATTCTAACTGTCTAGGAAACCCAGAAAGACATTTGGCATAAATGGTGATATCGCTATGGTTATTGATATTTTCATACATAAGAAGGATGACCATAAACGGATTGTTTTTAGAATTGACCAATAGAAGGGTGACCATAAATGAATTGTCTTTGAGATTGACGGATGACCATTTGAAGTGAAGGATGACCAAAAATGAATTGATAGGGCTCATCATAATAAACATATAACCAAAGGGAGGTCAAGGGGGTTTGTTTACTTACCTCGTGGCCCTGGATTGAATGAAGATCTAGCATACATTCACACCATTATTCAGGTTTGAAACTAGATCCGATAAGACAATGCAATCATGTTGATTTAAAAAGGATGCACAACTAAGCCAATGACTTTCTGCAGGATGATCCCTGGTTTACCCCTTAGAATTGGTAGTGATCCGAATCCGATGAGGGAGAAAGCACGAAGTCGGAATCGAACCCGGGTCACCTAATCCAAATGAGCTGCCCACGTAACTTACCCGTACGAAAACAACATTCTGAGTGTAGCCAACTCTATATTTGCCACGTGATATGTTGATGAGTGGGAACTGCTTCGGACATGTGCATCTTTTGATAGCTTGCTGAACCTGGTAAAACCAAGAAAATCCAGCGTATAGATATTGCAAATCCCATGCTGAGTAAATTATACAGAGCATTATCGAGACACTGTCAGGGGGATTGAGCATGCTGACGCTATATGGCTGCGTATGACTAACATTGCATCATAAAACTCCTGGGAATGGTTTCTAATCTAGCAAGTTTTTATACATCATCGATCAATGAATGCTGAGTCATTCAATAAAAAGATCACTTTATAGCAGTGTCTATAGAAGCAAGTAAGGTTTTGAAGAGTACGTAAGCTGTTTAACAAGGCCTGAACTAGTTTTGGATAAGCAGAAGCTTACGCTGTGCACGCACTGACTAAAAGGACTCTGTGACTTTAAGTTACTGCGTTGTGAATAATGTCCGGCTTTGACCCGTCAGAGGTTTGGATGTCCACATGTCGCCCATGTCGGCTAGTATCATCCAATTCATATGAAGTTGTCTCCAGACAATTTCTAGATTGTCCTTGACTAATCACATATTACAATGATGAGATTCTAACTGATATTTGATCCTGGATGGGTGTTTACCCACCCTCCACTTTGAGCGGCATCAAGGGGAGCTGTCTTGGTGGAGTGCTGATGCTGGATAATGAAGCTGGTAGCGAGCTCTATCAGCCTGATTGACCTGACCTGACTATAATTGTATTTACCCATTCGTCTAGACTGGCTTTATCGCTTTCTGCATCACTCGTCGGTAAATCGCTGGACTCGCTGCTTCTTCGACTTTCGGCTCGTTTGATTCGCTGTTCCAATGCGTCTATTTCCTGTTCAAACTGGACGAGCATGGGAGCCAGCATACCATATCGAGCTCCTCGCCGTGCCACCTACAGGAGAATATCATGTTTACCAATGGCGCAAAGGTCACTGGATTTACATACTCTATAACTCTATGTACACGGCCACTGGCTGTCCACAGTCTCCTCATGACTTTCATCATCATCTGTGGGATAGCAGAATAGCTCAGAGGTAGAACACGGGGCTCACAACTAAGAGGACCTCGGTTTGAATACCGGTCATGGTTGGCTCCGGTTGTGAGTCTGAGTTCCTCACATTAATCCTAGCTCCACCAGAAACAAGCACCACTATGAAAAATATCATCAGCCATCTGCAAAGTCTTTCTTGTAACGTGTATCGGACATTAAAATGTTAATAATATAGTATCGTGCTTGGCACAGGTGTTTGGAAACATAAATGGCAAAATTTGCAGCAGATTCCTCTCTCGCTGCACGTTTGAGGACCGGTACGACCCCCAGGAAGAGCGATCCCTAAATTCATTACACCGTTTCCGCGCCTGAGGAAAGTAGCATTTAAATTTGCTGGCGTCAACAAAACCATTTCTTTCTCACCATTCGGCAAAAAAGGAGGTAAACAATATTTTGATTCATAGTCGCTAGAGTTGGTGCATATCTTATTCTACATGGTTTAACACTGTACAGTCGAATGAAAACAACCCTTTCATACACCTTTAACACCTATTATAGTTATTGTTGTATATGCTTTTCAGCACTCTAAATAACACTTCTATGCCAAGTATGACACAGAAAATCACTTCAAGCAAAAAGATTGTGATTTAGATTTTTACTGAGTACGTTTTGTCACCCGCGGCCAGCCATGCATAGCCTAGAGCTCTGGACCCTAGAGCGAACAGTAGGAACCAAATTACTGAAGTGCTATATAAGGCATACAGTGAACACTCAATTTAAAGGGAGGAACAAGACACTCTTTTAGAGTTGAAAGTGACATACAGTTGTTGTATAGATAATTCCATGGTTAAACTAGTCAAACCGTGATTTAGTGAATACCTGAGCTTAGGATCAGGATCCTGTGTTCAGTTTCCAGTTTGGGCACCACTTCATATTTCAACCTCACCGATTTCCATTGGTGATGTCAAATAAAGGAGTTCTTTCTATAGAGTAAATAACCTTATCTATGGGGCACCGGGGTGCAAGAAGATTACCCCCTGACCCTGAGTCAACAACTCGGTAACAGTAATCCAATTTCTGCATACCACTGACAAAGATCAGGATAGGAACTAACGAAAAAAGATATGAAAACTGAGATGACTCATAACTGAATTGAACTGCGCGTTACGGACTCGCTTACATTCTAACAAAGATTAAGGCTGTCACCATTTGAGGACTTATAGTCTTGTCAATCACTACACATGTAACATTATAAGAAACAAGCCATCCAATCATTCAACCTCTTGTGTATGTCATAACGCTACTCCAGTAGTAATCCTCAAATATCCGCTTCAATTGCTAGGATAAGCAAACTCTTGGCTTTGCAGCTATTATGACAGTGTGACAGTAGGAATGTGCATTCCAAGGGATTTATGACAGAAAATAATTCCTTGTTTTGATCATCCAGGACTAGTATTCTACGGTATTACGGAGCAATACTTTCCAAGAGAACTCACATCAAAGTCGATAGCAAATGAGAGATAAAATGGGCTAACGGGGATAATGGGGCTAACGGGGATAATGGGGCTAACGGGGATAATGGGGTAGGTGGAGTGTTTAGCTGGAGATCTTTAGATTCCGAGTTCAAGCCCTGGTCATGTGATACTTTCACCAAGAGTAAGAGCTCCTCACATGTTTCCTAGCTTCTATCCCTTCAGAATAAGTCTCAGGCTTAAAAGGTCTACTAAATAGGATCGGCAAATGACTGTCCAGAACAATAAACCCACCCATTTATGGGCATAACTCTTCATGGTGGCTTTAGCAACACTTGAAAGTACCAAATTTATACTAAAGGTTGACAAAACTGGTTCTGTCAGAAATAAACTGCAAGCAGATACAATGTCTAGTAATGGGTGTTAGTTTCTCTTCTACCAATTTATTTCCCTTCGCTTTTGAACCGATTCAACAAATACGTATGTAACTCTCAGCTGTCTTTTGCCTCGCATTTCCCAATCATCATTTCTATTCCCTGAAATCCGAAGTTCCCAAAAGACCATGGAGCTGTTTTGTATTCATTATGACTCTTTCTATCTCTTCTATATCCTGCATGAGTGACCGGGTTAAGCAGGTACACTGACCAGGGCTAGGGGTATGCGGGTTACAGATGCTCTGCAGGTACCTACATTGTGGACCATTGTGTAAACAAGGCTTTTACCCTAGTAACATCATCCACATCCACATCCACACCAACAGGGGTCAGGGGTATGCAGAACTTGGCCCACTGAGGGTTTAACTCAGCATTTCCCTGGGTGCGTCATCAGGAGACTTACTGCTTGCACCGGTGTACCCCATAGAGAAGAGATGGGTGGGCCTCCGTGATTCGATGCCGACGCAGTTGTTGTGAAATCTTTGGCTCACACCCTGAATTAAACTGGGGTATAGAGTGGCAGTTTGGGGAGACCGTGTTCAAAAGCTTGGTACGCTATCCAGCAAGCCATCGGCGCCACTCTTATTGTAATGATAACTATGCAAGTTGGAGACTGACGGATGGAAAACCCGTCTTCTATTTAGAGGTGAAATAATTGGTAGTTATGAACTTGTTCACCTTACTTTAAAGGATTAACTTACCTCAAGGATGCACAGAACAACATTTTTCTCATTCTTGTTGATGACAAGATCGTCTGATTCGAAAAGTAGTACGTCATTAAGATGTAGGTGTTGACGTAC
>Ga0224511_10002089_pt1 | contig 13044 bp, 8 predicted proteins | sample SF_May12_sed_USG_2_FD_169988 | JGI IMG/M metagenome (GOLD analysis project Ga0224511, IMG submission 169988) | Sediment microbial communities from San Francisco Bay, California, United States - SF_May12_sed_USGS_8_1 | ecosystem: Environmental > Aquatic > Marine > Sediment | place: USA...
CGTCAAAACATTACCTGGTTGCCGGCAATTCTGCCTTGAAAACGCCGTGTACGTTTGTAATTGCGGTCACGTGATTTTTCTTGTTCATCCCCCTTGATTTTGTCTTTTTATGAGGCCAGGGGACCTTGTTAACGCATGGTGTTACAGAGACATGTAATACGTAGCATGCGTCTCTTTACAAACATGTTTCGGATTACCCACGGGCATCCGTTATTATAACGCAAACATGTAATAGCGGCCTTACTTGTTTTGCAGCGTGTTTGACTAACTTTCTGAAAGTACACCACTTGAATACAGTTTCTAAAGACCATCCTCATTGTTTTGCTGTAGATGCTCCTGCCTTTCCCTTCTTGCTTTACTAGTAACCCCTTTATGAATTGTGATGACTGTTAAGACCTGGTGAGAAAACATAAACTATAATTATTTTATCTTTCATGGTGTTGAATTGTCAAGTGATATGTAGCAGAACCAGGTTGCGGTTGATGCCTGCACACTGTTACGGTGTACGCCCCGGTGCGTCCAGGCAGTCTGTAGCCGGCGGACCGGGGCGAACCAGGACGAATCGTGAAGAAATTAAAGTGCGTTCATACATTCCCGGTAGTGCTACGGACCAGACCCACTTTGGGGCAAAACGTGATCCCGGTATTGCTACGATTTGCGCCAGTGCATTCCCGGAGGTGCTACGGTGTGTCCCGGTGCGTTCCGATACACCACGGCTCTGCCCCGGGCATCGGCGGCAGAGCCAGGGGTCATTTTACGGCGAGTCACGGAAGTAGGACGGCAAAGCCCCGGTGTTATACGGAAGCATATGCATATCAATGAAAGTTCCGTGGAACTTATAAAAGATATGTTATATGCAAGGAACAGAACTCAAGTTACGCCTTGTAACGTAGTCATACCGTTACTCCGTCGTAACTTTACCGGCATTCACCGGCTGCTATCGTGCCAAAACGTTGTTCAACTGGCAAGAGTCGATTCTTCGCCGGCTCTCCTCTTTGACACACCGTTGCCAAGCCGGGAGTCACCGTATCTCCACCGTGGACACAGTTAATGCCGGTTTGCTACGGTTTCGCCCGGCGGTCTTACGGTGGAGATACGGTTCATGCCGGAAGAGCTACGGTGGTGCCCCGGAAAAGCCGGTGTTGTTTCGCAGCCCGGCGCGTCTCAATGAGTCCCGGTTGTTTTAAAAAACTTGGAACCACATGGGCCACTTCCCAGTGTATTAAACTGAAGAAAGGGAAGCCCTCAGGAAACAAGGCCTGAATGAGAAAACAGCAGCCTCGGTTTTATTGAAGCTGTTCATCAGTGGTAATGAAAGATGCCACACCACTGACGCCCCCTAGCGCATGAGCGGAACTCCATTTTCAAATGTAAACAAACATACCGTCAATGATCCCTGAGGACCAGAAAAATATGACTACACAATGATGAAGTACGGGGCGACATTTTACAGCCGCCACACAGGCACTTAACACCAGCTGTAGTAAGTTATATTAAAATAATCCCGATTCAATGCGGTGCTTGCCGGCGTCGCTGCGGTGTGATCCCGGTGGGCCCCGCCGTCCACACCATAGCGACGCCGGGACTGAAAACCGGAACAGTGTGAATTATGTCGGTTCTGCATTCTCTTCCACATTGTCAAAATCACCTCGTGACACCATCCGAGCATCAGTAGCAGATATACCACTCACATGCAGTAGAATTACATTAAGTTCAACAAATGTTTGCTTTTTCAAAAACTTCCTCAACAAAACTTGTTCCAATATTGAGCGACTGCAATACATACTTCTTTACAAGGCTTTCATTTAGGTATTCAATTGTTTTCTAACTGTAAAATGTACCTGTATAGTCGCAAATAGTACTAAAACAAGTCGGCTTGTTCATATTTGCACTATCGAGCTACTGTAACAGACGTGCGTAGTTTCAAGGCCAGAAATACTACATTGTTTTGATCACGTGATGTAATAAACATTCCTTTAAAGGTAGTTCGGTGCAGAATAGAATAGCGGTTATTCGCAGTTGTATTTTATGTTTTAAAGTGCAAACAAACAGACTATTACAACTGTTTTTGAGAAACTTGATATCATGTTTAAAGATTTTAATACCGATTTACAACAAACATTACTTAATATTATATTATTTTTATATTCTATTAAACAGAAAAACAGCACACAAAAGGGCAACTATTACCCGTGGTGTATCATGATAATCACCCACGGTTTTCTCCCTTTTTAATGCGAGTTCACAAGCAGTCAGTCAGTCCTAATTTAGAATGGACCCGTTTGAAGAAGGAAAAACGCTGGCTTGTATTGATAACATGTTTGTTCACATATGATCTGTAATTGTACTAATTTCTCCCCACAATTCACAGTTAAGATGTTATCTTGTAAGGAATTTCTTTACATTCGCGTAATTTCTGATTAAAGGGATACAACTCTCTTTAAAATGTGACTTCTGCATTAGTATGACCGACTTTGTTGTAATGTCATAATGCTGGTTAAAGAACTAAGTATTTAAAAAACCGTGAACAGATATTCTTGTCTTACTCACTTTAATTAAAATTTCACAAAATGCGTAAGGGTCACGCATACAAGAGTTACAATAAAACTGATGAAAGGGAAAGCCCTCAGGACACATAGCCTGCACGAGAAAACAAGACATACTAGAATACCGTAAAACAATTATACACCTTGCTATAGAGTATGCATGAAAGTCACAAATGTAATGGAAACCTTAATATAAGTGTTTTGTTATAATATAGTAGTTTGTACGCTAGTTTTATTTAAATACAACAGCTGCTTACCGTATTGTACAAGTGTAAATAACAAAATAGACAAAGCGTGTTTGTCACACAAAGAGAGATAACTAAAGCATGACCATTTTCTATTTCACATTGAACATTAGATTCCCTTGTGAATATGTGTTGAAAACAAAGTTATGTTTATTTGAAATTTCCGCAACTGAACCGAAGAATAAGGCTGTTATGAAGGGGACAGATTTTTGTGTATTATATTCGGATAATCGGAATCTTAGTTCCAATTCCATCTCGGTCTTAGTCACCGCAGAATCAAAATCTGCGTGGGGACATCTTTGTCCTCTGTTGCCATGGGCCTTGTAATAGTGGTGTGCATGCGGTGCCAAGTAAGTTTTATTTACCAAAATGCCATGTAGGTACTGTGGCGTCTCATTAATCCTATATTTAACGCCTCGTCGCTCGCATAACGTGGAGCTCATGATGGCCTAATACGGACTTCTTCGGAAGCTGGAGGGTATCGGGCTGTTCTTCTTCAACATACTGGTCTTTGCTTCTAGTGCAAGGAAGAACATTTGGAAAAGCGTGCTTGCAAGTGATTGCTTTAATACTATGTACATGTATTTGTATGTTGTACCTCTTATACATGCTTTTTCTGAAATACAGATATTCTTCTCTCGAAGATGCTTTTTTAATTGACAAAACAGCCCTCATTATGCATTATAAAACTTAAAAAAAGTTATGGTTGTTTGTGCTTTCATTGCTTATAAGTTTTTTTTAAATACAAGTTGATAATTTGTATTCGGTTAAAGGCAATGTAGCGATTCTTCCCATAAGATGTATGCGATATGTTTAGGTCGCGTGACCGTTTGTATAATTATTAATGTTAAAACGTTATCTCTTACTAAAATTACTGTTTCTTTCGCGTAGTTCGCGTTGAAAAAAAAGACATTTAAAACAGTAATACACAACTGAACACATAACCATAAAATAGCATATGCTATGGAGACTGTAATTATTATGTTTTCTGTTTTCTGTTAGAATGCAACTGACTAGTATACTTCTTATAATTTAATCAGTACACTACCTAATAACATTACTAAACACCGCGAAACTCGTGTGTTCCACAAAGAGAGATAATTTAAGCATGACCATTTTCTATTCAAAATGAAAGATTAGTGTCCCTTGTACCATAAAGAAATAACAGAGTTATGTTTTATTAAAAGGTTTGCAGTTGATTCTAATATAAATCATCCTGGTTATTAGAACAAAGTCACCTAACATTTCACTTTCGTGTCACTTGATATTGTTTGTCCTCCATAAATGGTATGAGTTTTAAAATAGAGTTAATGTAAAGCATTTCAGGTTATTATTGTTAAAACACTGTCAGCCAATGCGTTTTTGTAAATTATCGTACAAGCTTTGCAATCGCAAAACATTATGTTCCTAAAAACGTCATTTGGTCAAAACACACAGTTTCTGTTTACTATTTCAGAAATATTATATTATCATCTTTAACACAATTATTATATAATAAATATAAACTGGACAACATAGCATAGTCAAATATGTTATAAGTTACAGTATCTTACTCATCAATATTCAAACAATCTTCTTCTTCATCAGAAACGTATGGGTTGACAGATTGTACAAATATAACAACGATTAAATCTGGGGCAACATTCATGAGACGTTTATAAATCCTAAATGTTTAATGATAGTTAAATAATTTAATGTTAATAACGTAATTGCGATCTTTATTGTGGCAAACTTCACATTTAATGTAGCAAGTACTTTCTCTAAGAAATACTTGTATGATTTATTAGCATTGTAGTATAAGTAGCGTGAGCGTTTATATATACAGTGAATATTTGATCTCTTAATGTATTTTCTGTGTTTCTTTCGCGTAGCTTCTGATTAAAGGGATACAACTCTATTTTAAATTGAGACTTGTTCACTAGTGTGCCCAACATTGTTGGTGTGTAATTTTGTTGGTTTCGGTGTTTTTAAACAAAGTAATTAAAACATCTTTATTACAATCAGTGTGGCATAAATATTTAAATATTTCAATTCTTTATCACTTTAAAAAACATCTTAGCAAATGCTTTATGGTCACGGGTTCAAGAATTAAAATACATTTAAACCGTAATACAAAACCTCACACCTTGTCATAGAGTGCGCATGTGTTATGGAAAATGTAATTATTGTGTTCTGTTAGAATGCAAATGATAAGTATGATTCTTTTTTATTCACAACACATGCCCACTGTAGCCTATAGCTTGAAACACTAATACGTACTAAGAAAATCACTCTGCAATAATCTATGTTTGCTCCACAAAGAGAGATAATTAAAACATGAACATTTTATTGTCACAATGAAAGATTAGTGTCCCTTGTAACATATAGATATACTAAAGATAGGTTTTATTGAAAAGTCCGCATTTGATTTTATTGTTAAAACACTGTCAGTCAATGCGTCTTTGTAAATTATCTTATAAGCTTTGCAATCTCATTTCTTCCTAAAAACGTAATTTGGTCAAAGCACGCACTTTCTATTTACTAGTACAAAAATATCATATTATCGTATTTTAAATTAGTTCTCATATAAAACTGGACAGAAATATATTTTAACATAAACACTATTTTGTAAATTACAAACTTAATTATCATTTTTCTTCTGAATCAGATTTCTGAGTTGACAGAACTTGAAAAACAAAAAAAGTGCCTTTAAACATAAAATATAACAAAAAATTGGTACAAGCATAGTTTAATAAGTTTGAAATCAATGTACACCATTTTGTATGAATATGAGAGCGGTAAAACAGCACTGTGTGTAGTAACAACAATAAATAAAAAGCATGATAATATTATTTTAGGCGAGTAGAACTTTCTGTGTTATGTTGAAAGTGGTACCAACAGGTTTTATATAACTCATTTGTTCACGACCTAAAGTTAATGCATATACTATGTATCATACATATTAAATGATACTATGATATTAACAGTTCAATGGAAATAATATAAATGCAGTCTTGCAACATCATTTACTTTAATGGTTCATGGGATATTCATGAGTCCTTTGTCCGTGATTCAGTTCCAAGGTCGTTGCCAATCGCGGGTCAAGGTCAGGTTCGTTGTCTACATCCGGGCCACAGCGACACCGAGACTCAGCAGCAGGGTCAACATGGAGGCAACAAGTCCGCTGGCGCCTTAAATAAAACATTTCCGTGTATAAATATACCACCCATTTCAAACAGTAAGCCCAACTTAAACAGTTTTGTCCATCAACTCTCAGTCAATTTTACAATATTTTAATGTATTGATTTGCATTATGATTACCTTTGGTCAGTATAAATGTTGTTTGATAATATGTATTCTTCTGCATTACAACATGAATGATATTGTGTATATGTTGCTAGTCGAAAGTCCTATATATCCTTAAATAACGTATTGTATCGTATTGTTTTATCAATAACAAAACTTAGTTATATAAACATGTCATGAACTGTCTGTTACAGTCTTTATACAACGGACAACTGCAATTTACAGAAAATAACTTCGACAACAGTATTTTAGAAGCATGTATAATAACCAACCAGCTAACATTGACAGTTTTATCAAGTAACTTTGTAAGCATGCATATCTATATACACATCTAAGTTTTATATTACAGTCACATACAAATACATTTTATTGACTTACTTGAAACACTTGTACATCTATCATTCATTCCACCCATGGAGTAGCCAACCTTACATCTACATGTCCCGGTTGTGAGGTCACATTCTGAGTTGGGGTCAGCAGTCGAGCATTGCGTCCCACCGTTGGTGCAGGCTGCATCATTTTGAGGTGAGTTATAGTTACTGTATATGATTTGTTGAGCACCGTATACATGCATTCTAATATTATGCTTTATGTAATTTTGATCGAATGCAACTTGCTCTATACACATTTAATAAGATGACGATTCTCATAATGATATCATAGTTTAGCAATGCCACCAGATTGCTTGACAAGAATGGTTAAAACGTGTTCATAATATATGTCGGACATGACATTTTTCTTTCCTTCCGGTGGCTCTCTACGTTAACATAAATAATTTTCACGCTCATGTGCGAGTACATTTACAATTGGCATAATACTTACTAGTTCCTACACAGCTGGTTTCACCGGCGTTTCCGGTAACGTAGGCGGCCCCACATTCACATTGTTTGGTGGTAGAGTCACAGTAGGCGCCAGCAATGTGTTTACAGTCCCCGCTCTCAGTGCATATTCCCTGCAGAATTTCTGTGGAAACATAAATAAAGTCAGTATGCATTATACACAGATCATTTAATTGTGCCTGTGCCACATTAAATGTGTTGATGAACTTGCGTAAATTTGTTGTATTTTTTTAATTGTGTTAACAACAATTGTGCTATATGAAAGTTTATTTTGAAAAATGCCATATATGCCAGCATCGAATGCACAGTCGTTGCTGTGGTAACATATTCCATCTTCGACTGCTGGATTAACAAAACCATGTCTCCATGGTTTTAATATGTGTTTGTTTTAAAGGGGATATGTCCGATTCTGTCACTAATTACAATTATGTAGGAAACACAAAAGTAAGTGAATCGATTAAAAAACTAATGCCAACAAATGCACATTAAGCGAGATATTTCTAACTGAAATATTAAAATCAATCTCAGTGTTTTAATAGGGGCAGGTAATCCAGAATTACTCAGTACAATTAGCCTGTTGAGTGCAACAATTCAAATTTAGTCTCCGACCAATCGAAACTTCGAGACATGTTTAATCACGAGTTGAGTCAGCGTTGTAGGTAAACAATAACCGAGATTTATGGGCAATCACCAATATATTCGGTACATATCGTGAATACATTTTTTGCGTAATTTGACAAATATTGCTGTATTATGTTATTATTTTATACTTTGTGACGATTAATTACTAATCTTTGTATTCTTATCTTTATATTAAAAGATTTAATAAATAGCTGATAAATAGCTGATAAAAAGATCGGACAGATCCCCTTTAAGCAAAGCATTGTATTATTTTATCATCAACATTTTTTAAACAAAGTTATACCCAGTGTAATAAATCGAAGTGCTTTAACGCGTTTGGATAAAACAACAATTGTCAACAAAATAATGATTAAATTAAACACATTATTTTAACAACATTTCTTTAATATATAACATGTCTACATAATGAATGTTAATGTGATGTGTGAAATAATTACATTTCCTCGGAAAACATTGAGATTGTGTTTTTATAAGGGAATTTCTTCAAAATGGGATCTTTGTACACATTAGCTTACGTTACACTAACCAAAAAAGTATTTTGCACGGTTTAGACTGGTTTATGTACAGTAAGGTTAAAACTCAGTAATCATATGAACGTACTCAGGGTGATACAGGCTCCTCCAGACCCCGTTACAGCGTTCGCGTTGGAACCCGACAAACCAGTCCAGCATCTACACTTGCCATCGACGCATTTTGATTTTGAGTCCAGCGCAGTACATGTTGAATCAGCTGAGCATGCTGAAATAGGATTGCTTAGCTTAGAAGGCACATTGAAGAAGAATTGTATAACCAATAATACACGTTTATTACGACGTATTATCGTCAATTAAGGTTCTGTGAGTAGTTTGAATATCATTATCATCTGCTCTTTATCAATATGCATGAATTGTTCTCATTATTTCATACATTTCTTTTAAAACATTTGCCGAAATGTGTCATTGCAGTTTATGTTCACTTCAGACTTGATTTGCACTTTGTTTTTCATTCAAAATAATTTGTTTGTTTTTAAACAAACAGTATGGAAATAATCTGATTTAATCTCGAAGCGACCAAGTTTTCCTTACTTGCCCCAGTGCAAGACGTGTCATCACTTGTACCGGCGTCATAGACCGCGCCGCATTTACACTTGTTGAGAGAGGTGTCGCACCAAAACCAAGTCGTATGACATTGCGTTCCCATAGAACTACATGTTAAATCCACATCTAAAGGAAAGCGAATAGTTTTAATAAAAAAAATTAATACATATGCATTTGTTTTTAGAGCTTTTGGGGTTCTATTTAACGAAGATTTGCTAATACCAACACTTGTACTTGAGTTGTCAATAGCGTTAATCATTTTTGTAAAAATCTGAATCCGTTTTTTACAGTATACGAAAAACTAACTTACACGGTGTACTACTTCCACTGGCGTAGTTAACTGAGACAATACACAGGGCAACAAAGCCAACCACTGCCGTCAGTTTCTAAAAAAATATAAACTGGTACACTTAATGTATTGACATGCTAACGTTGCAAAGAGTTCTTGACATAAAATATCTCTGTAGAATAAAACTATATTGACGTGCTTGTAACTTCCAAATAATGTTCACTAAAAGTCAACATATACAGCAAACCCCTAATTTTCCGTAACGTTCTGTCATCATTAAACACACTTATGACAAAACATATTTTAGTAAGTTATACATAGGGATAAAGTTTAATCTCTTTAACAAGTTATATATTTGTTTATCTTGTTGGGGTATAGACTTCTTAAAATTACATGTACAGATTTAAATTAAATTTAAGATGGAAAACTTTATTTTGATAACTCCGTCTTGCATAAAAGGAACGGAAAATCGCATTTAAAAATAGGTGATTAAAAGTTAAAAAGTGAATTCTCTTTAAATATCACTTTATTTTCCGATTTTTTATGAAACTTCTACATAGCTAAGCTGTAATTCAGTGCGTCCAGTATGATGCTATAACACTCATAACAAGACTGTGCATGTGTTTATGAAATAAAACAAATATTTTCACATTCATGCAACTGTATAAGTATGTACAAATGAAATGTGTTCTGTGTTTAAATTTTAAACAGAAGCACACAATAGAATTTTAATACCATATTTTAATATAAATTGAAGAGAACGAAGAAAACGTGTTGCAAATCCGATCGAAGGCTAAATATGACCTATATGACTCTGGAGTGTATACATATTGTCTCATACACTTATGGTCATCACATTCAGTTGTTATGCTGTGTCGTGCCTTTTGTGTATATGGACATATCAACAAGTACGACGCATTTACATGGGCACGCCCAAAACAATTGTGGTTGCGCCCCTTGCTTAGCACTGGTTGCAAGATGTTGTTGACATGTCCGTCTGTGTCGTAATCACCACGAGTAAACTCGTGGACATTTAGCTGGCGTTGTTTGTGGTATTTTTGTGAGGGTTGCAATGGTTTCGAATAGTCTGCAGTCTCGTTTGCTGCATCGCAGTTTTGCTTTAGCGTGTTGTGTGTCACTAAAACCCAAACATGCACAATGATTGGGCGCCGTTGTATTTTTCTCCTATTGGCTTACTTGACAAGTATGTGATGTCAAGCTATATTCACCCCGGTTTAGAGCAACGTCAATGTGGTTGGCTCCTCAATGATTTCAGATTGGGAGTGTGTTACGCTAAACACATGCACTAGGTTTTAATTTGTACCTGTGAGTGAATCTTTAATAATCGCCTGCTCAGTTCGATTTTTTCTACTGTTTTACCGACATGTAATTTATTATCATAATTTATAATGAATTGATGAATCCGTCCGTTGTAAACTATTAAGTTTACGCATTGTGAAGCTATGTATCGGATAAAGCTCGAATGGTCTGTGCTGTCTAGTAGTATCGATGCCTATTCATACGCCGCTACCATTATTCGCTTGCTAATGGTTTTAGTTCTCAATTGATTAAAGGCAACTTCAAAATATCAAAGCTGTACAAATCTAACACAACTATGTTATTAGACGCCTTATTAAATAGCAATGAGACGTCCGTGTGAACAATAGCGGTTCAATAATGGGCTTAATTTGAGATTTGCAAATTTAAAAAAAAAAAAGATCTTGCGGTGTATAATATCCTTCAAGTTTGTTATAGATATCTACACAAACAAATACAAACAAAAAGGGAAAAACATGGATAAATATTTTACTTCCGTCTAAAAGAATTATAAAATTATACAAAAGTATAAAGACTTGGTAAATTAAATATTATGTAAAGTCCTAAGAGACCCGTGTGTATGAGCTATATTAAAACAAGTTTAGCACAGTGAACAGCGCACTGGACATCCGCATTTTGTACCCTGGTCTCGTAGGTCTGATCCTTGGTTTGACTCTATCTTGTCTGGTCTTATTGTCAGTTTTACATTGTTAAAAATGTAAAACTCGATCTCATTTTCTTCAAAACATTTAACTTAAACCAGGCGTCATGCAACTTTAACAAAATAGGTTAACGCCGATTTAAGGTCTTAATGTGTTTTTCTTTTGTATTATATAATTTTCGTTCACCTTCTTGTTTTCTTTAGTCGTATTTTACTATATCACAGTTTCGTTAAAAGCAATCGTTGAAATCTTATTTGTGTAATAATATCAACAAATGATCTAGCCTTATGTTTGGCATATCACTCAAGAATTTGTCTCTGAGAAAGCTTTATGTAGTATGATCAACTAAAACTAACGTAATGATCGGCTGCATATTCTAGCGGTTTAACTCGCTGATATTTTCATTTGTTACCGCGACATTAGTTTTTTACTCATCTGGTTTGTTAGTCCAGTGATCAGACTGAACGCATCAAATGTTCTATATGCGCTATCATGAGGAGTGTTTTTCCTGCAACAATTACGGTACTTTCATATCAATATCCGCCTGAAAATTACGCCCGTAAAGCAGATCTATATAAAGCATCCTTGAAAATAGTATACAGCTTAAGCGGCGAATCAGCAAAATAAATATAAATATTGTTATTCTATTATAAATGGATAGTTTTTTACTATCATTTAAAAAACATATTTGTTTAACTTCTTTACATACAAATTAAAAAAATATCAAATTATTACAAAAGAGTGTGTAAGTTTATAATAAGCATACATAAATGTTGTTTTTTATAAAAAAAAGTAAAATTTCATAGCATGGTAAAACAATAAATAAACGGGGTCCATCAAAACGTGCTATAATCATGATTTAGAATGTATCAATATCAGCTTTTCCTTAAGTACTTCTAAAAGGACATACCATTTCTCTTGTTATTCCTTTGTCCGAGGCACGTTAACTATCATTAAAATATGAGCGCACAGGCCACTGGCATGTGATAACTTACATAGTCTACGAGTAACCATAGAGTTACATAACGACTCCTTATGTTTTTCCTTTATAAAAGCATTTGTTGTTGTTTTGGTTGATAACGACATGGTCTCATATTCATGCCGGGGAACTTGGTGCATGGCGTATTGAATTGATTTTCAGCCACGGTATCACGTGAGTTTTGTTACCAGCTGAAACCAAAACAACGAAATCAAAGCCCAAACGAACGGAGGAAAGCAAAAACTTCTCCGGGTCTGTAATTGAGCACATACACATTTGTATTTTGAGAAATGGTACTGGATAATGAGACACAATGTGGTAGATCTGCTTGCCCTGACCCCGGCCTCGTTTTAGATTCGCACCTTGATATGCTTGTCAAGGACCGCAATAGATTTTTAGCTGCGATTGCATAGACTTGAATTCATTTTGGTGTTGGAGAAAAGGAAGAATGCATTATTATACATGCATTTTCACTACATGATCTACTATTATTTTTCTTTAAATGATGATGCACAAATCAGAGTGCCATCAATATTTTTTCTGATGTCATAGTTAAGGTTTTTTGGTATGTGTATTGCATGTAAATCATTTAAAATCATCATAATACCCAACGATACGGCAATACATAGTGAAGGGTATTCAGTTTAGCACACACATGCATAAACTCACTTTCTTCCGTAACTCCAAACGGCTTTGTAAAATTATTATGATATCAACGACGTATGCTTAATGTAATCAAAAACTTTTAAAAAGTTAAACTTATTTTTTTAATTTAAGTATTTTAATGCGTTTTGCGTATTAAAATGCGTAAAACAACAAATACTTGTTTCTGAATGTATGCTGCGTCTTGGTGTTCTACGTGTTTTTGCGATGTTCTGTGTGTTGGTTTTGTGCGGGCCATTTTGTCATGGTGCCCTTAAACCTGACATATCTACATTATTTACAACATTCTTTCTTTGAACATCTCTTCAATAAATAATGCCATTAAGATATTGTTTGTTAGCAGTTGCCACAATATTGCAGATATTTACAGATGTAAGCCTTGACCCTTAAGGGCCATGTGCCAACCGAGATTTATTTTTCAAACTAGCATTGAATTACAGTTCATTTACTAGTTTATATTTAACTACAATAAGAACCGAACCCGTAGATAATTGATACCCG
>Ga0224511_10002090_pt1 | contig 13042 bp, 5 predicted proteins | sample SF_May12_sed_USG_2_FD_169988 | JGI IMG/M metagenome (GOLD analysis project Ga0224511, IMG submission 169988) | Sediment microbial communities from San Francisco Bay, California, United States - SF_May12_sed_USGS_8_1 | ecosystem: Environmental > Aquatic > Marine > Sediment | place: USA...
AAAATATATACCCCATCATGTTTTAAACAAATATATAAAGTGTATTTCTACGTCTGGTGTATAAACATTGTGTAATGCGAACACATGCTACAGCTATGTTTTTCCCGTGCACAAGCTTCGAGCTGTGTACAGTGTTCTACGATAACATAGAGAAGGTTTGATTTTGTTCTGTGTGTACAACTTCATTCACGTAATTTAATCACTAACAAGGCTTTTAAACAAAAGGTCGCATTTAGTTCAGCATAGTCTTAAAACCAAACTTCATTATACACTTTAATGACCCAATAATTATTCCAGTCAGGAGACTGTATGTAGAATAACTCTTTACGAAACCAATTTAGTTCCATTACCACTAACATGATGTAGTAAAATATGCATGAACTTCCCTGTCTGTTCTAAAGTTTATTAAAGGTCCGTTATATGTGTATATGCATTTTCTGTGAAAGAGCGTTATGTTCTTTATTCAACACTGCGAAAATATATTACGGCATTATGAAGAATAACATAGGAATATGTAAACAAAACAAAACGACATGCACAGTCGATTAAGTACTTGTTTTCGAATAGAGCTATGGAAATAGCTATTCACTTATAGCACCTTTGTTAGTCTAATATTAAACTGATTAAATGGAAAGCACTCAGGAAGCATAGCCTGCACGAGAAAACAGCAGCCTCGGTTTTTTAAGCTGTTCATCAACAGTAATGAATGATACACCAATGACTAAAGCGACAAATGTCAAAATTGAACACATGATAAAATGATAAATTGTAGAAGAAATAATAAAGGTGTTTTATACATTCAAATTAAAAAAGTAGTACATTACCTAAACTCGCATTTTAAATCAAGCCATGTCCAAAAATGTTGTTTTTTTGAAAACGTCATTAATATGTTTAGTTATTATTTTAATGTCTAGTTGATATGTTCTGTCAACAAACAATAAGATAAACATGAACAGTGTACGTTTTGTACGCAATGCCACCAACAAGTTAGTATTAACATGAATAATAAACATATTAGCATTTTACATTTTTTAAATAAAATATATCATTCTGGTCTAGGAACATTGTGTTGTCATTTGAGTTGTATAAAATACCAAAATAATAACTATGAACTACAACATAGTTTGGAAACGATTTTACGAAGTATTAACGTACGAGAATATGTTGTGAATACGAATTAAAGAGATGTTCAAAGAAAGAATGTTGTTACCGAAAAATATGGTAATACCACAATAAACCACAATAAGCCTCTTCGGTTATAACAACAAAACTCTAAGTTGTGTTAATCTGTGTAGTTTTCGGTTAAATAAACTGTTATCAAAACAACAGGCGCATTAATGATACAAACCGTTTTTAAAACGTTTATATCTCACATCAATATGTTGGTTTGCAGTTTTTTGAAGCATTAAGCAATTTACAAAACAGTTGTTAACTGCGTGATATATTGCCTTAATAACCATTGGTTTGTCATTCATATGATTTTTATATAACCACTTAGGCCAATGCTTTAATTCCATCAGATCGACAAACTGTTGGTTATTACCGCAATATACAAAAATCAGCATACTTAAGGTGCCTATCAGTGCTGTTTATCTACACGTTTATGTTTTGCAAAATAGTCAAGTATAACACAAATAATTTGATCTGCGTTAATCATCCACACATCCTGTTAATTAACCTGTTAACAAAATAACAAGCACGTTTATTATGTAATCGGTTTCAAATTAACCTGACTCGCAAATCCATGGGGCCAGATTAACAAATGAAGACCATTGCCACACTGCACAGCTGTTAAACCAGATGAACGCCGCTGTGGCATTGAACCATGGCGAGGATTAGTGGTTATCTAGGAGCGTGAGTTACACATCTTAGAAAAGGTTCTATTGACGTTGACTCTATCATTTCATTCCGTTATATAGTTTCCATATTTCAGCTAACTTATAACATTGAGGCACATATATTTATTGTTAAGTACACAAAAAAAAACTTGTCGTATGTCAAAAACGTATAACATTATTAGGATCAATTTTCTATTATTTCAAACTCTATTACTTCGAAGATATGATATTATTTACAGTTACCTAGACACGTTGACACGCTTTCAGCGATAAAACCCAAAACATAATGCGTTTAAAGCATTTTATTTTGCTGTGTTTTTTATTTAAAAGAAATGCATTTCTATTTAAAACACTAATGATATAGTATATAATATATTTATGTTTTATTATATTCTAACCTTGAATCATATAACACGTAAAACTACGTATCATTTTCTTCGCAAATAGTCTTGTCTGCAAGATTTGGAAATTACTTTGGAAACATATTGCTGTATTTTGTTCGCATTTGCCGTATTTGAAAAGTGTATTGGTAGTCAGGGTACTCAACAAAAATCATATCGATGTACAATGTAACATGTGTTATTTCTGGCATGATAACGCGTCAATTGTGTATACAAAACAAATGTATGAACATTGATGACTTAACAAGTTGTCTGGAAATGTATTGATGAATACTAATTGAAACAAATTAGATACCACACCAAACAGCCATGCGGCATTGCAATACTTAAAACGGTAGCTGGGGCGTTCTCTATAAAACATTGTTTTTCTCTTGTGGCGTAGAAAACATTCAAGACAATGTTTATGTTGTTTCGCGCGTATGGACGTAATGTTATTTCAATTATCGCAACAGCATGTTTCAGCAGTTTATGGAAATGAAGTCAACTGTTGATTGTTTTGTTATATTTGCTCAATATTGAAATGTGTGTTAAAACTTAACACAGACTTTTTTTATAAAAGAAATCCATATGTAAATAGACAAAACAAATAGCCCAAATGGCATATTTATATTTTTTCATATATATAATGTCGCCAGTGTTTTGCACATAATTTCTTATCTTTTTGTATTTATGGAAAGTTTGAATTAATAAAGTTAGATCAATGCAAACAAACACAACGATGAACGTTCTTTTAAATAGGCCCTAAATCGTCATAGATTCAGGTGGTAAAATCCGTGTTCAATCGTAGTATTTACTGCGATTCTTGGACCACGATAATAGGATGTTGGTGACATAAGGTATTTCAATAGTATAGCATATATTTGCATACACTTATTCCTCTGTATAAAGAGTAAAACATATTTTCACCAGATAAGAGTTTTTACAATATTTACACTGTCGCTTTGTGAGTCGTGTACAGGTATTATATATATTCGATATTTTGCTAAAACATACAATATGCCTACATGTTTATCAAATCATTTAGTAACGACTCTCGCATTAAATGTAATTCTATATAATTTGTAAGTTTGGGAATTCGACGCACTTAGCATTATATCATTGTCGGTGAGTACGTCATGCGGACCTGACAGATGGGTCACAGGTCCATGTTCGGATTTTATCTGGTATTGTTGCGTGAATAATATAATTGCTAAAGGAAATGAGAAGCATGATGCGATAAACAGCGACATGCCTTGTTCTAAACACGTCTTTAGAAATTTACCGTTGCCAGTCCTCTGGGATAATGGACTGTAAAAAGGTTGTTTACATTTGAAAAAAAAAGAGTTCCGCTCATGCGCTAGCGGGCGTCAGTAGTATAACAAATTTCATTACCACTGATGAACAGCTTCAATAAAACCGAGGCTGCTATGTTTATATGCAAGCTATGCTTTCTTAGAAATGTTCCTTTATCTTAAGTATATTTAATCAGTGCAATTATAATATAAAATAGGCATACGTGTTGTATGTGGATAACTTAAAATACCTGTATCTTATTGCATCGCTGCACAATTGCACACCTGCATATGATATTCTATTACCTTTTTTATCACAAAAAGTCATAAACATTTCGTGTTTGGGATAAAACGACCTATCGTGCTACAACTTGGCTACCAGCAAGTGTTGAGTTTCGTTGTCTAAACATAAAGGAGTGATATGTTCAGACTTACCGTGTTCTTTTGGTTATTAGCTCAATTATCAAAATAAAACAACACGATCAGCTAAAGAAATAACAAAGATGGTGTATTTTGAAAAAGCGATATCAAACCATCAACATACTGTACAGATTATTAATTAAAATGCAGACAAAATCGTTATGTTGTTGTATAAAATATGTTGCTCGAAACACATCGCATACACTTTCAAACACAGTGTAGCTTGTCTTTATAGATAAATAATCAAGTTCAACACATTTAACCTTCTTACAATGCTGTTTCTAATCAAAGAACTCCTCGAATGAGTTGTATTTTAATATAAATTGAAGAGATGTTAAAAGAAAAATGCGGTTAACAATGTAGACAGGTAATGTCTGAGGGAACCATGACAAACTGGCCCCTACAAAAACAAACACGTGGAACAGCACAAACACGCAGAACAACAAGACGTACAAGACCTTTAGAATAAAGTATGTTTTTGTGTTTTAGATTTTTCAATTTTTATTGTTCTTTTTTATAATTGATGAAAATGAATCATCCAAGAAATGTTGTGTTACCGCCTTGGTATGATAAATGACGTTCTTTGTTTTTCTTTCTTTTTTGGGGGGTGGGTGGGGAATAAACCAGTTTTAAGCTATAGGAAACCTCACATTTTCTCATCATTTATTGGAGAAAAAAAAAGAAAATGCATTTATTCTCTCTTCCAAGAGAACATGTTACCTCTTCGATAACGATGTTCAGATATTAAATAAATGAACAAGGAGATACTTAATGTTTACATGATTCAATAATGTGTACATGATTAATCTTCTGCAGCATAGCAAATGTTCAATCGATACAGAGAACAAGTGTGAACATACGAGTAGTCTTTTCAATCTAAAATGGTTCTATTGGAACAAAACGAACAGGTGCATTTTATATTAAATACAAGATAGCAAAGTTGAAATGAGCGTTATTATGTCGACCTTGAATGTTTCTATTTTTATACGCGGTCAGGTGGTCATTTAATTAACAAATTGATAAATAAGATTAACTTTTATTAACCTATAAATAATTGATTTGTTCAGACGAAATTGATAGGTCAAGATGTATGTGTTTATATTTAAATACATGTATCTTATTGTTACGATATGCTTATCTACAGATACATTGCAAACAATATGCAAAAAATGTAAATAAAGTGATTTTAGTCAGGTTAAATGTATTGTTAATGGAAACTCATATGTAAAAGAAACTACACATTTTATCACGGATTTTTTTTAAAAACAATTATGGTTAAAAACTTATTTGAGAAATACGTCTACTACTTTAATCTGTAGTTTCGAAGGCGTTTGTAATTATATTAAGCAATTTTAGCAAAGTAAGGATAACATACACGGCGTGCAGTTGTCTAACAGAGATACATGTGCGGTGAAAGCCTCATACGCCAGTATTTATACATATATATCACGTACATGTATGCCTTTGCACGCTGTGTAAAAAAGCATTTGTTTAGTATCTGTGACGACGTCAAATATAGACAATTAAATTACAGTTGTATTCAAATACTGCGTTTATTAAGTTTACGTGCTAATATAAGTTGCCACTTGTATTCGCTGCCTCTCTAAGAATTGTTCATAATTAACTTGTCTATTTATTTTATAAATTTACACCAACAAGAATGTGTATGTTTATTTATATTAACTACAATATAATGATGCTGCAACTTTCTGCCAGTGACAATTAGGCGCTGAAATTACAAATTATATCTTCAAGTCTAGACCATAGATAGCGCACACTGTTGTTTACAAGATGTAGCCTTTAATTATTTCTATGCACTCCTTTTACTGTATGTAGGACAAAATGCATACGTACAACTGCTGCCATCGGCAATATGAGACATTTATGAAAACACAACAAAGTAGAACACCAGACATACTGCATTGGAATGGTACACATTTCATAAGGCCAAATAAATCTTGTGTTTAAAGCTATGGTCTTAAAAACTTTAGGTAGGTTTTTTTTAAGAATTGAAACCTCAATTATAAAAACCCCAACGAAAAAACGGCATTTTCGTAAAAAAAGTCTAGGGTCGGCCGGTCCCGATAGGTAGGGTCGGGTTGCTCGAAACACAGAATTTTAGGCCTTACTCTCAGCGGGAAACGCATTATATAAAAACTTCAAAGATGATATGCAGAAAATGATTATGTATACTGATCTATATTTCATTGTTGGTCGTCGGTCTCAGTAGATGTCAAACGCAATAATTAAGGTGTTATCATTGGGGCATCCATATGAACTATATTAAGATGTAAAATGGTTTCTATGCATTTTCAAATTGTCTAAACAACGTACTTTGTATATTTATTTAAAGACCCTTCGGTTGAAAAACACACAATATTTTTACAAGAACAAATATACAAACATGCTCATGGGAGTCTAATTCATCAAAAAAGGCGTGTAAAACCATGTTAATATCACTTCTGCATAATGGTGTTCATTATAGGTAAAAGAAAACAATATTCCTAACATTAAATATGTTTGAGCTTCCGTGTTTAATTTACAGAAAATAATTATAAGACCATATTGTTTAAAAGTGTATGTCATTTAAATATATATGTGGAAAACAAACAAACTACAAAGTGTTTGTTTTCATACACTTGAATTAATCTTATTCACGCGAATTTTTCTTGTTGTTTTTCTTCTTCTTTCTTTCTTTCTTTCTTTCTTTCTTTCTTTCTTTCTTTCTTTCTTTCTTTCTTTCTTCTTTCTTTCTTCTTTATTATTATTCGTCTTCTTCTTCTTCTTCGTCTTTTTTCTTCCACGCATTATTTGTAATATATATAACAAAAGTATGTCATGTTAAAAAAATCCCATCACTAGCTGAGTCTCTTCGAACCACCACAATATAAGTTCAAATCCTGAACGGATAAAAACACAAGAAAGAAACAGATAAAATCAATGATCGCTATAACATTAAAAGCGATCCCGGGTCCCGGACTTTAGTAATTCCCACCCTAATTATTACCCATAATTCAACTATTGAACATTAATATTTTTATACGGTACAATTTTACCACATAAATATAAAACAAAATAATAAATGTAATTTTATATCACAAACAACTATGGTATAAAGTTTGCAGCGTTTGACACACCATACTAGATAAAAAAGCAAACACTATCCGACAAGAAGAGTGAAACTTATAGAAAAATACTAAGATTGGATTTCTGCACTTTAACCATGGGATTTAATTATGTATATAAACAAACACCACTGACCGATCGGGGAACGTTAGTTACAATTATCAAGTATGGTCGGGTGTCAAATAATATAAGATATAGGCACAAGTCTGCTATTTTGTATTGATCTAAGAACATTTGCCTGATGAAGTCATACAACGACGGTTTGGAAAACTAACCAACAGTCTACAAATTACCTTTCACTTAACATATCAAGCGAATTAGGGCTTTATACCATGGGCCATCCGTAAAAAATCATTGATCTATACTAAGCTCCTTATATATTATCAATCATTACGGACAATGTATACAGTTTAAGTTATGATTGCAACCATAACCATCATACTTTATCGATTGTGCCGATCGTGTCACAAATTTAATTAAAGATATGTATCAATACCCTCATTTGTTTACATGATGGAAAACAGCCAACAACTTTACATGCTTTAGGTTTATGTTTTTGCCAACGTGTTTAATGTTGTTGTTTTCTTCTTTTAAAGTCGGCACTTCGAAATGAATACATAAACACATACACGTGTTTGAAAACAATTACGTTATCGGTGCCGATTGTACTGTCCCCAAATGAAACCCATAAACTAACACCTTTAACAATTTATATTTTACCTCAGAACAATAAAGGACGTAAATAGCGAACTCCAGTGAACTTTGACGCACAATCGACTTTGATATTACCATGATCACTCAAACATAAAACTGAAATTGTTATTCAGATTGACCACACATCAATAGCAATCGACCTTACTCGTAGATACCACAATGTTTCGAACAGTCATTCATAACAATAAACAACATCTTCTAAAGAACCTGTACGATTATTTCAGTCTGACTGTAGTACATGGTGAGAAACAAGATTAACGTGAATTCAAAAAGATATGTTGTCGATGCTATTACGTTACCATTACATTTAATTCATATTATTTTTGCCTTTTAAACATACCGTAAGGTGTGGTATGAAAGTCAGTGTTTGCTTGTAATTGTAAGAACACATGATATGAAATACGTTTATGCCAATGAAATCTGTTTTTGACCACGAGTGCAGTGAAGATGTTTTGCAAAATAATATTTGATCTAAGCCATCGATATTGAAAATAAAATACTACAGCCATCTCTATTGCTGATAATAAACTGATGAAAGGGAAAGGCCCCAGGAAGCATAGCCTGCACGAGAAAACAGCAGCCTCGGTTTTAATGAAGCCGTTCATCAGTGGTAATGAATGATGCCACACCACTGACGCCCACTAGCGCATGAGCGGAACTCCATTTTCAATGTTAACAACATACATGTACACTCCATGATCCCTGAGGACCAGAAAAATATGACTACAAGTCTGTGAATACTTGAGAAGAAGAAAACGCTCGATATCTGTTTATCAACCTTTAATATATAATTTGTGTACTGAAGCGCATACGGGCCTACAGTCGACTTTTTTCTCATTTTTATTCAAATTGTTAAGATGTGTTTGCACATAATTCTCATTTGGGGTCTTGTGTCCTAAATGTTTTAAACACAGGGTAATATTTGGTTTAGCAGATGTTAGTTAAAACCAATCTAAATATACATTTTCAAGAACATTAATAAAACACAATTATTTTTTCAGATACTAGGAGATTGTTTGCAGATAAATTATTTATGAAACTAATTTAGTTTCATAAACACAAATATTATGAAATTAAGTATGGATTAATTTCCGCGTCTGGTTACAGGTTTTTACGCTTCCTTCTAACATGTGCGTTGTCTATGATAAGAAAAGTCTATAATGTATTAAAGATTCACAACTACTGCCTGACCTTTTCCAGAGCATAATTATGTCCAGGCCACTGAAAACGCATATAATTAAGTAAACATTCGAAATAATATCAAAGTATTTAATCAATTCATTTGTTTGAATGTGGATATCAGTTCCTCGTCATTAACAGGTAAATGTGTTTTAATTAGTTATGATTGGTATGATCTATGGTTTTATTTTAACATGTTGATAACGCACATTACCCTTATCAAAATAAACAAGATTTAAGTTAACGTAATCAAGTGAATTCTTAAGTTTTATCTTATAACAAACTAAATAAATATTAAATATTTAGTCAAACGTCTATGTTACATATCGTGGAACATTATTACATAACTCCTGTCATTGGGCACGACTCGTAGAATAAACTGTGCCTCACCTGTGCATGCAAATCATGCTAGAAAATGGCCTATCGGTAGCCGACCCCTATAGGGACATGACGGACTTGTCTTATCTGACCATTCTGTTGTATTCACTTGTCAATCCATTATAAGCAACCATACATTACATATACTTGTATATAATATATATCACATGGTTTGATAATTACCTAATAATATATTTATGCAGCAGTTGTTTCATATTGCACAGAATGATGCCAAGTGATGTGTAAATTCCGTAGGCCCGGGAGGAGTGTGGCAAGCCAATATGCCTTTACTTTAATAAACTGACTATATTAACATTTCACAAAAACAATCATCATTCCGCCTTAAGCGAGCAATCAGATGTCCCAAAATTCCCTTTGTCGTCCACACTCTTAATATGATAAACTATTACTAAAGCTAGTGTTTATATTTCGCCGGTAGGTTAACACGCTAACAATACTTCTGAATGAAATGATAAATCAAACATAATATAAAAAAAGAATATTTACAAGGTAATGTACTCTGTGCAAAGCAACATTCAGTGACCCATTTATTGTGTTAATCTTTACGCGAAAAAGGTCAGTTAAAATCAAGAAAAACAACCGACATTTGATTTGCGTAAATTATCCAACCTTCCGGTTAATTAATTTGTTATCAAATAACAGGCGCGTTAATGGTGTAATCGGTTTCAAATTATGTTTGATAGCATATCCATGATGTCAACCATAGTGGATCTTACTATATTATACAACTGCTAAAGCAGATAAATGCCAAAAATGCACTGAACGTTTTAGTTTGTACACTCATAAACTATAGTTTTACATAGTATTACATTGATTGCTCAGCTTCTAAAACGGTATATTGTTCTAACATTTAAACGACTACTTCTTAAACAAAATATAACTTTATGCACTTGTGGCGTTCAAGTTTTTTTTAAATAAAAATGCCTTCTTACAATGTATTTCCCTTGTTTCTTTTCTCTTCGTTGATGTGAAAAGCAATGTGATTAAATTATCCCCGATTAACGCTATTTAGGGCTTTCAAAAGCAGAACTAGTTAAAAAGCACGATTTTAACAACATATTCATCATCGGAAACTTATTGTATAACATATTATGGGTATTTTTGTCATACAGTAGCATCCAACAAGAGGGGGATAAATGAAAACATTGGCATCAATTTCCCGTCAGGCAGGCATGCGGGATAGCGTTTGACATGTGAAGGCTGGTGAATACGATCAATATGTTTCCAATAGCCATGAGTCTATATTAAGGTAATACAGTTTGACATTGACAGAAAATCCCTTTATTAACATAGTTTTCATTATATTTATTTATTATTAATATCAATTTTTATTTCTTCAAACTGTTCGAATATCTATTGTTTTATACATTTTTCTCGACCATTTGTCATCATTTCGTGATGTTGTCAACAGTGTAGGAAACTATAGAAAACATTTTTATTTCAATTCGCTCGCGTGGCATTCGTATTGTTACCCTGACTTCTAAAAAACTTAACCGCGTGTCATTTTCTTCGCGAATATACGAGTTTCCTTAATGTAGAAATTAACTCTTTCACAAATCTATGTCGACTGTTGTTTCACAATGGCTGGATTTGAAACAGGATATATGTAAATGTAGTTTTTTCAGACATATCAACGTATTTACATGTATGGTGAATACGAAACAATTGTATAAACATAAAATGACGTTAAATAGTCTGGACATGTATTAATTAATGTGAATTGAAACCAAATAAATAATACATTAGCAGTCGTGAGATTAATTAATGTGGATTGAAACCAAATAAATAACACATTAAACAGTCGTGAGAACATGCATTTCTCTGAAGGGTATCGGGATTGTTCTCTATAAAACATTGCGCTCTTTTTCATTTGTCTCACAGAACACATTCGAGATAATGTTTATTTCGTTTCGCACTTGTGGACGTTATGTTATCTCACATATCGTGACAGAAATGTTTCCCAGCAGTCTTTGGAAGGCAAATTTGATATTTATCCGTGTTTTTCTCTGTCCAGTTTATACAACAATTCAATGTAAACACCTTAATATCAACAGCATAACAATAGTTATACAGTTAACTATAAATAGTAAAGTATACATACATGTAGTTCTAATAATACATGTCGTTAAAGGATGGGCGTACGATCTTTTAATCAGCCATTACGTAAATATATCGCCGTCGTGATTTAACTATATTTAGATAGATCGATGGCTACTATAACCGTGCTCCGGGTGTATACATGCGGCTTATTCCGCTGAGAAGCGAAATAAAATTTCAACAAAAAAATGCGTCGCTTAATACGCATATTTTTCTGCATTAGGTTTTGTGAAAGGTACACACTTACGTTCGTGTCTTTTTGATGTTTATTGATTTTCATAATTATTTGCATAATCATACAAAATTATAAATGTTGTTGATTGTTTGGTTACGGCAAATTGAAGTCGACAATAATTAATATAAAGGGACATTTAATGTTTAAATGATTGCAAATTAACTAAAATAAGCCATGTACTATTTAATTTTTTGTTGCTGTTTCAAGCTTGACATTTCTTCTTCACCTTTTCTCCTATTCTTAAAAGTTAAATCGTTCAGTTCCTGCCACAACTCCCTGCAACATGGGTTACACTGCTAATACAAGCACATAAAGCACATAATGCAATGGATAACGCCATCGAAACATTCATACTATCAAAATGATTTTAAAAGCAATCACACGTGTTATATTCTATAGTTAAATTAGAACTAAAAATTTACGCTGCCAACACCGTTGTATTAGTGTAATGTTTAACTTTCCTTGTTCTAAACAAGTCCCTGATTAGTGTATTGTTTTCTTTTTTGTAATGTAATACAAAACAGCTACGCTAATTGTATTGTGGATAATTCAAAATACCTGTATCTTAGTGCACCCCTGCACAATCACACACCTGTCGATAATATCATATTGCTTTTATTATATATAAAAAAACATTTCGTGTATGGTATACAATAACGAATCCTGCTACTAATTGGTTGTTAGCAATTAGTATGCTTCATTGTCTAAACATTCAGGCGCGATATATTAAGACTGACACATTCTGCTCTATGTTATTAGCTAAGTTATCAAAATAGAACAAAGCAATCTCTACCATACATACAAAAAGAATGGGAATTTGAAAAAAAACTTTATCAAAACATTAACATGCAATTAAGACATAAGTTGCCTTTCGTTAAATAATTATACATTATGCGCTGTTGTGTGCAATGTTGTTGTCTTGATATCATAATTATATTACCATAAACAATCGACAAATTCCCATTGCTCATATACAACAAATTAAACAATCATGGATAAAATTGTCCTGGCAATGCCTATAATAATTATTATTTATCTCTGTGTACACATTCAAACATCATTAGTTGTGTTGAACAACCTGATATAGTTCAGTGATATTCCCATGAAAACACGTTGATAGCCCTGTGATTGTTCTACCATAAACTATGTGACAAGCTCGTCTGTGATTAGATTTCACCTATGGGACACATATTTCTCTATGTTTAAGGGCAGAGATAAAATGAATCATGTCTGGTGTCAATGTATACACATTATTAATTACTAATTAGTAACGTAGGTGTCGCGTTCAAATGGTAAATGTTCGATTAAGACTGTCCTCATTTTCAATTATATTATAACGAGGTTTAGGACCTAACCAATGTG
>Ga0224511_10002091_pt1 | contig 13035 bp, 10 predicted proteins | sample SF_May12_sed_USG_2_FD_169988 | JGI IMG/M metagenome (GOLD analysis project Ga0224511, IMG submission 169988) | Sediment microbial communities from San Francisco Bay, California, United States - SF_May12_sed_USGS_8_1 | ecosystem: Environmental > Aquatic > Marine > Sediment | place: USA...
CTTGGAGCACAACCTGTGTACAGTGTATTTATTACATAATAACTTACAAAGGACACAACTCTGAGATAAATGGACTATAGTAAATGGCTAATTCATGACAGAATACATGTAGACGGACCGTTATAAAAATAAAATCACTATTTCGGTGGCTGAGCAGAAGCAAGAGGCATCAGAACTTATTCAACTTATTGTGACTCACACTCACAGTTCTCCTGGAATGTCTACCAGACTAGTCGCGGCCAGAGCGGACTCTGCATTAAATAGTACAAAGACTCATGACATGGAAAGCCCTTCAAAGGGAAGACTGAATGACAAAATGATATCAATGATTGACTTGGTCAAAGAAATAGAAAATTCGTAATAATCGCCGGTAAACTCAGTTATCCAGAACTTCAATGGCATCAGTGGCTGCACAGATACACCGGATTACCTCCTCCTCATTAATGGGGTCAGACACTCTGAGTCTGACCGAGTCAGTCACGGGGTCAGCAATGATGTGATCTAACGAGTCAGAACGAGAAACAGAGTCAGGGGATTGCGACTCCGGAGTCAGTTCTACTTCGGCTATAATTATCTCCTCCGTACCAGTGTTATCTGGGCTGGCATAATCCTCACCGACAGCACCACTATCCACGCTGCTGGTGGTCTGAGATCCAGTACTCTTCACGGGTGATTCGGAATCCCGTTCGTGGGGATTATCTCCGGTATCCGAGAGTTCGCCGGAAGAGTGAACGGGCGAACAATCGCTGAGGTCACTGAGGTCACTCGCTTCAGAGAGAGGTTGACTACTTATCTGTAACTTGTTATGTTGATGAATCCAATATCTGAGGAATGCTGCTGTGGACTTATAACCTTGCTACAAGTATAATTGTAAACAAGTTTTGTGTCAATAGACCGGGCAAATAGTTGGAGTTGTGCTCCTTTGACAGTTAATTGACATGGTCAGACAACTCTTATTAACTCATAAATGTACTTGATCAATCATTGTAATAACAGACACCGATATGCACCGTATCGATGCGATAGGAAGTGATGACTAACCATGAGGGTAGCATGCACATTGATGAAAAAAGATTGAGGGTCTATGAATCAGTGGTATCTATCCTACAACGTTGGCTAAATTTACCTGAATAAGGAACTCTTGGTCTTCTCTGTCCATTCTGAAATCATCCATCTTCACATAGTCTGTGTTGATACCAACAGTCCTGTCGAGATCATCAGCCTAACCAAAATGGAATCAAATGATTAGTCCTCCCTGAAAAGCAAAAAAACTACCCCAGGGGAAGGGAAATAGTTGCACAATGAGTCACCGTTAAATGAAAATGTGGTAGAATCTTTCTATGTGACTCCCAACAATTCAGTAAATCCACAACAGCAATATTGGACAAAATTATCTTTCAATGAGGTTTGTCTACCCAGTGACTGATCTACCATTATTTGATAATTGCAACATAGCAGAATGTTCTGTAACATCTGGTCTGGTCACTGTTAAAATGACATTAATATTTGAAGCACAGTATAGTTTAAATGTACGCCGGTTTGAACAAACTGGCATGGACCCGAGTCTATACTCGACATTGACTTTGTAACCAAAACAGTTTTTGGCTTAGGTTATAACATAGTGTGTATTAGAAACTCAGCCACAACAGTACGTTGATTTACAGTCTTGTTAAGTACATCTTTTTTCATTAATGCCCACTCATATGGACTTACCTGTATATAGACCCTTCTTGCACTATTCATCAAACTCTCCTGTACTGTCATAAAGAACGATCCAAAGTTTGAGATTTCTCCTTTACCCACAAACTGATTACCAACGGTTTCTTGAATGTCTACATTATTTCTCTTTAGGAAGATGATGAGCTCGATACTCGACACCTGCGAAAGAAGGACATACATACATACATACACACATACATACATACATACATACATACATACATACATAATAGGATAGCTCAGTGGTTAGAGGGAACAGTGGGATAGCTCAGTGGTTAGAGGGAACAGTGGGATAACTCAGTGGTTAGAGCACCTGGCTCGAGATTTAAAGATCATGGGTTCAAGCCTTGGTCATGTCGAGCTTGCACTGTGAATGTGAGCCCCTCACATACTTCCTAGTTCCTCCTGCCCCAAAATAAGCCACATGCTTGGAAGAATCATTCAATCAATAGGGAGGTCTAGCGGCCGCTGAGGACAATTGAAAAGGGACGATGACATGTGCAACAGTCATTATCGGCTACAACGTCATATCTGTGAAGTAAGAAATCCAGGACAGCACATAGAGCATGATGAGATAGGCCATACCACGCCGTTCTGGTCAGCGTTGATGGTTCGTATCATCTGGCGTAAATCGCTGTTCTCTCCGAAGATGCATTCGACGTGCGCCCTCGTAAAGATATCCTTATCCTTTTCAGGCGTGCTCTCAGGAGAACATTCTTCTATACTGGAGGTAGCCTTCTCGTCGTCTGCCTGTAAAATAAAATGCGTCAAGGTCTAGAGCTCAGAAACACTGATGATATTGATAAAGGTGGTCGCTCGCTGTGAGTGCTGTTGAACTTGTATGTTTGGCTAAAAAGATCAATAGTCTGCCATTTAGATAGACATGCGTTTAGGAGTATATTCATATATTCATTTGCAGTTCTAGCAACTGTGAATTCCCTGATGCATTGTCTGCTGCAAACTTAGCAGCTCCCAGTCTTCGAAGGCGATTACACATCCATCAAATGAAATTAGTTTGATACAATATATGGCTGTCTGGAGAGAGCAGCTGAGGCTTATTGGTTAAAACGCATGACTTGTAAACGGGAAGTGATGGATACAAATGCTTGAAAATTCAATGGGGGTGACCGGAAATGCAAAATGACAAAAACTTCCTGGTAATCAGACAACAGACTTGACAAATCCGCTCAAAGGGAAAAGTGCAGTATAAACGAGTTAACAGGGTAAAAATATAATATGAATGTTCTAACTGTATCTAAAAGCAACACATTTTGGAAGAAATGCGGCTCCTCTATTTAAAAAATCCCATTGGACCGAACGTCCACTACCCAGGAATTGCCCCTAATCGAATCTATTTGAGAATAAGAGCGGTTTACTTACCAAAAGTCTATCAAATTCTTTGATGAGCGCGTCTTTCTTTAGTTCACCACTGACCAGGTGAACCCTAGTCAACACACGGAAGAATCGACTGAGAGCATCCAGAGTCGTCTCTCGTGTTTCCTGTCTCTCTGCTCGAACCTTCATTTGCTTCATCCTTTTCCTGGAAGAGGGGCTCGTGGGTTTCATCACACGGAGACTGACTGCGCAGCCAGTAATATAACAAAATTATATAAAACCCCGGGATGAAGGGACATCTGCTCTAGGCCAATAGCGGCACACAACCTGTTTCCGAAATGCAAGCGCAGTAATAATAAAGGATTACGACTGAAAATTACCACAAATAGTTATTTAAATCAATAATGCTGAATTCATCTCAGAAACTGCAGACGTAATCACCTCGCTCACAACGGGAAACTGAGCATAAATCTGGCCCCGCATCTCCATTCATGATGGCTTAATCAATACTAATTAAGAACTAGTCAGTGGTTCATATTCATCTGTCACTTCCATTTTTACTGGGCTCCGCAAGGTAAATGCTTTGCCAATAGGCATCTACCCGGTGACCAATTAGCCAAATGATCACCATGGAAATGAGATGACTTGGCAGCTGTTTCTTATGGAAATTAGCAGTCCGTTTGAGCATTGAGCATGGAGCTTACATAGCTAGTTTGGTCTTCGGACGTTTAGTGACTGTAAGTTTGTGTCTTTTCTCCAGTTCATATCTCAGGGCTTTATCATCAAACATGGAAAACTAAAAGCACAATGGTCAGATAATGAATAATACTAAAAACGGTAATACAGGTGCAATTATTACAGCTGAATGCCTGTATAAGTAGCCTTTCTGCTCCTTTGTGTCTGGGCCGCTAGTACATGGTTGAGCGACACATATTTGTTGTCATTGCACTAGGAATAACGGAACAACGGGTAAATGATTTCTATTGAGCTGCTGCAGCGGAATTGGATGTTTAATAAAGCATGAGCGCAGTCTTACGTACCATGCAGAAACCCAGTGTCTTTTCGTTTGTTTTGCCAAAACGATTTTTCCTCTCCATGATTTTTGGTAGGTTCTCAAGAGAGCCCATTTTCTTGTAGAAGACATCATCGGGATCCATAGAGAGCCACCAACCTATTGATAAGGGCACTAGTGATTAGAGAACCTTAACCTCACCCTGAGGGATTTCATGCAAAACAAATGGCAGAGCGCCTACAGAAGTAATAGATTTCATCAAATAAACTGAAAAGCCTTTTACGCGAGGGCTGGTTGTCTAGAATTAAAACAACAAAAAACTATTGGCTTTAGATTGTCGTATTGTCGCACACCCAACTATGTGTATGGCAGGCACGAAATTACAAAGTGAAATCTGTTAAACAACAGATCAGAAGTTTAACTGCAACCTACCATCAAACACGTGTAGTGGGTAGTTACAAAGCAGACCTCCATCAACATATACATTGTTGCCTTGTCTCACTGGTTGAAAGTATCCTAAAGAGAAAACACAATACATTTGGGAGACTAGAACAGTACAGTACCTGACCTGCCAATACCTAACTAGGGGGTAATGTTTGTTCAGATGGCAATGATTGTAAAATGTTTGATCAAATCAATCTGAGGAAATAAACCAAGTTGTAAGTGATCTAGCAGTCATTATTCAAAGATGAGCAATCAATTCATTTAAAGAACTCCGCAAAGAATAGTTGAGCGGTCAAGGCTCATTGACTCATCATATCGCATCAGTTGAAATGCTAGCATGGCACTTTTTTTGTGCCGCATGGGTGACCAGCGGCCTCGGGGCATACCAGTGGGTAGCTAGGGGATAGTCACAGTTGGTGGTATCTAAGGAGAGAGTATTATTAATGGTGAATTTGTTAAGAATAATGTTACACACATTACCAGTGGCAGTATATGCAGTGGTGACATTGGCCATACCACTTACCAGGCAATGAAGAAGACATGCGAGTAGCCAGTTTGATTGGCATATCAGGAGTAGTTTTGGGATGAAAGTATTCCTCACACCGATTACTGAGGTTTACAGCCACTATACATAACTCCACTCCATACTCGTCATATACCTAACAAGGGTTCAGATCATCTCTTAGTGTAAGTGAGTTCGTTTTGACTGACCCGCTGCACGACTAAAGTTCTTTTTTGGAGGTTGCCAGCAATACAGCCTCATCACATGCTTATGTCTTAACGCATTCAACAAAGGCTTACTAACTTTGGGAGTAATAACGGAATTTTGATAAGATAAGACTATTGAATTGCATTCAGTCATAGCCAGCCACCGAATTTGATTTTGAGATTATGCCCATTCACACTTGTGTACACAGTTATCACATTTTCCATGAAAGAATCTCCCCTTCCTGTAGTTCAGAGTGACCTACCTGCCGGAATGTAATATCTGGATTGCCTGTTTTGACAGCGAGGCATTCCCCATACCACCGCATAGCTCTCTCGCCAGGATTCCAACCATAGTGACGGAACATATTCGGTAACAGGCTCAACAAGCCACATGTTCCATCTGTAATTAAGACCATCAGAAATGTAACCTCTATAAGTTTTATGGCTGGTCACAGTCAATACACATACCGGATTGACATAGTGTCTAGTTTTACAATCTCGACATAAAGTATCAGTATAAATGGTAGTCAGTAGTAGACCATTTCATGCAGCTCCAGATTATAATCAATATAAAGCTCTCAATAACAGCTATATAATCTTTATAAAATTAGAGGGTCTGAGGTTTGCTTACAGGTGATTATAAAGAGAACCTGTATTCGCTGAGCTATTTTAATGACTTCAGAGGAGCTTATTAAATCTGATTTTCATTCACGTCCTAATGAGCTCGCGCACCGTGTATAGGAGATTTCATGCATCGTGTATCGGAGATTATGCGCATGTATTGAGGGTATCATTGGCAAATTCACTTCCCTCATACGTAAAACGCAACAGGATTCATGGCAAGTGTGAGTCAGAAACACAAGCAGGGATATTCAGGCCTCCAATAGACTCAGTACTGATGCATGTCAATGTTGAACTAGTTCCCAAATAAAGCTTATCTGATTACACGGACGGCCAGCGCTGGGACGGATGATTGCCTCAAATAGCTGTAACTGATGAGTCAGTCAATGTGGGTGGTTCATCACAAGGACTGAATCAGTGGTCATGGATGGCTGAGTTGAACGGCAAAACAGCATGGATGCCTGGCTAACCTTTGACATTATACTCCACATCATACTCATAGAGAATGTGAATCTCCTCAGAAGTGTAGCCGACGGCTAGCAGACCAGCGGTTATGGCACCGGCACTTGTTCCGGCTAGACGCTTCGGTTTGATTCCAGCCTCCTCTATACACTGCAACATTCGCAAAAAGTAAAACTCAGAGACCAAAACACAGAAAAGCAGCTGCGGTGTGGCCTCAGCAAGTATTCTTTCAATTAAAGAAGCAACGGACTGGACTGAGCAGTTCTTGTAGATACTAACTGAACTGCTAATCACGGCCCCTAACATAATGACCTCTTCAATGCATTAACTAGATATTGTCAGGCAAGGATAGCATTTAGCTGAGGCACACATCAGTTGTTCAATTAATCTTCTGGCTCATTCATTGGTCATCACTTAGATGTCCTTGGGGAAGTCAAATCTCTGAAAAACCCAACAGTATGACTAGTGCTATTCTAGCACAACATGTTAACCCAAAAATTGTACCTTGATAGCTCCTATATAAGTGTGCACTTTAGCGCCACCTCCTTCAAACACAAAGTTTTCAAACGGATAGTCATAGTTCCGGAAGTCTATATCATCCAGGCAGTGCTGTGAAGAGTTTTTCTCCAGGTTAGATATTAGGTCCTTGTGTGCCGTGATTGAGGCCGAGTTGATAAGTGCGCGCGATCTTTCCACGGTACTGCGTTTCTTTGTCTTCATGATTGGCAGACGCAGCTCAGTGCCTTGCTCCTCGGAGTCCACCGCTTCCCGGTTTCTCCGACGTGCACTGATATGTCTTGCTAGGAATGAGTCACTCTTAACATGGCGCATCGAGCTAGTTAGCTTGTTGAGATTTGAACGAGCCCAGTTTGGCTTTGATTTGTCGCCTGTTCCTGAGTTGCGTCTGCTGAGCAGTGCCAATAGCTTTTCTCGTGGGATCTTCAGGTGTTTGGTCCTTGGTTTAGAAGAGCTTGATTTTGGTCCAAATTTTCTATCAAATATTCCAAGATATTTCCGTCTCATTCTCATTGGCTCCTCATCAACCTCTGAAGTTTCACCTTCAGTGGATTGGTCATTGGCTCGTGACAAAGCCTGAAATATCCGTTTTAGTCTGTCGAGGTTAAGAGAGACATGAGGTGCCGGTGTCACCGCTGCCTCGCTGTCGGGGGGCTGAAGATCTGGGGCAGCTGCAACCTCAGCAGTCTCGGACTCATCTCCCGGACCGACCGGGGAAGAGTTCCCCATTAGTAAAGAAAACAGCTTCATCTTGAGACCAGGTCTCGAGCTACTGGTACCTCCAGGTGCTATAAAATTACAAATTGTTCTGTAAACAGTATGGAATTCATGTGCGACTTTCTCCTATGTATATGCAACTTTCTCATATGTTCATTACATTGGTCAGATGTGTCGACCCGGTAGGGTACAACTGCCATAGTGATTGCAATCAGTAGATGGATATTGGGAGTTTGACATTCCACAACTCAACTGATCACTCATTCATTGGATTTGAATAGGACTAGGAGCAGTATATAACCAATACAAATCCTACGGCTACTCCCATTGTTGTTAGTGTTATATTTGAAAGACGGACCGTGGGGCGTGGAGTGCTAAGTTAGCTGCTAAGTAAGTCAAACTCAGTCATTCACTGGGTTGTGAATCAGTCAATGAGTTGGTTTCTTGTCTGATATTTGAAATTGAACTCAATAATAAAAATGACAGTCGACACGAACTCCGAAAAGACACCAAAACATTCCGAGTTCTCGGAGTCGCACTCTTGACTTGACTTTTGAAATTTGAGTTTGACGACTCGGTTCTCTTTCAAAATTCAATCTTTGCCTAAAAGTTCCAGTCTTATTACAATTGCGAGTGTCGGTTAGTTAGTGAAGCTATCAGTCAAGTCAAAACTTGTCAAATCAAATGAAATACTCGAATAAATAGTTTAATTATTTTTATAGCCAGCTCCATCTTCTCTTAACCTCTGTACTACTACTACTTCTACTAGTACTAAGTAGTAGTAGTACTGTCACTAGCCCTACCGAAAGTTCAAATTCGACTCTAAGACCTATCGCTAGGCTAACAGGTAAGGTACATTTGAATGAAAATATTACAGACCAGCAAGTTAGTAATGGGGTATTTACTCCTTCCGTGCCAAAGTCAGATCATGCCTAACTGGTGCTGAAGTATCTAAGTACAATCGCACGCCGACTGAGCAATCAGAATCTATCAACCTAATTCTGGGTCAAGGCGTTACCGGAAACGATGTCGTCTCGGTATGTTACAAGAGATGTGATTGGCTCAATTAGCGCTAGCTGCTTAGGCAACGGTAACACAAATAACAATAACCACACTCTGTTTCTGGGAAACCCGCTTTTAAAGTCAATAGGCTGAACAGTGACACCGGGCTGATGTGCTGCAACTGCAAGGCTCCGCCAACCTGTCATGTACCACAATGTGCCTCCGTAACGTCTGTACATCTATCGTTCTGCTGAGACAACTACCCGCATTGTGTTTATAATCAGACCAGTCCAAGTTATAGGCCTGATCACTTTCATCAGAGCCCCAAACTTTCAGATGTCAGCTGGAGATACCATATCATACCACTGTGCTACGTACCCTTTGACACACACAGTCAAACACATACATAAACAGAGAAACACTGAAGACTACCAGGGTATAATTAGTGGTAGAAAATTATCTTATAATGAGCTATATACGTAGCTGACCACTCCGCGCCACAAATCAGCTATATGCCAGAATGCCATAACTTCCCCCACTAGTTTCATAGTTTTGGGATAATCCTTAGGTGACTTAAACATAATCAACAAGCGTGAGCTATCAAAACTACTGTGTTATTTAGACTAAATAACGCGTTGTGAGTATAACAATCCAGGTATTCAAGATAATTACGGACCAGCTCACTACGATTTTCATTGACTCTGGCGGTTTCAATAAGAAAAGCGATCAGTATTCGTCAGTACATAACACATCCATAGGTGCGATTAGTAATATTGATGGTCGGTAGTTAAGGATAATTGCTATTGAACAAAACGCACAAGTTGGTTTCTTGTGACCACTGGTGACAAAAAAATTCAGACAATTATTACAAATTAAAAACAATTAAAAATAATATGCGTTATCTAACCTTGAGCATTTTTCGACTGTGGCATGGTCGGATTCTTGCTAGACTACATCTGTAATATAATAAAACAAGAAATATTTACTGGTAATAACCAAGTTTGACCGGCTGTAAGTCTTGGCGTGGGAGAAAGCAACAGGTGCGGTGGATCCCACACACAACTATCCGTAGTGCTGCCGCTATAGGCACAAACCAAACCACTACATTGGTATATTGACATCTAAGCAACTTCTCCACAACTTTCCGTTTGCTTAGCATTTCAACAACCAATAACTTGAGTTTCTGAGGTCTTGGGACTCAATTGGTAGTAGTCAAAACTAGGAATAGCATGCTGGACCCACGTTCTCAATGGAATAGCAATGCTACTATTTGAAGCCAAGACATGGCAACCCAAAACCCCTCATTTTCACATCTCACCTCCAACCTGCCCCACTTCTATATCAAGTTAAACAACTAAAGTAAAACTATTGCGCAGAATCAGTTAAACCTGAAAAAAAATCCTCAATCACTTTGAATTGGTTCAGTCACTATATGATGCTATATAATCTTTTAATGTACCAAGGGTAATACAAACAGACATGAAACCTCACCTGACGAGTACCTTTTACTGCTCAGTAACTTACTGTTGTGTTTAATCCGCTCGCAATGACTCTCGCGCATAAATGCGTAGGCAACACATCGGTCACCCTTATCAATGTCTAAGTGAATTCAACCGGTGATAAGGTATGTATGGTGACTGCGAACTTCGCTCTTAGAATGAATTAGCCCCTTATCATACCACAGCACAATGTGTACTTAACTCTATACACTTTATACTTGTATTAGGTCCATTGTAGTATATGGTAAACAAATGAAAAAAGCATTAACACATGATGTAATACTTATTCCGTTGTTATTTGGTACGGCCAACGCTTAACAAAAGTTCTATTGGCTAAACGGAATTGTATAAACAGCCTCATTGCTCGACATTTAAAAAATCTTGTAACCATTGAGGCATTTACCCTTGGTGACCTCAGCAGAATCTGGTGTCGAAATTATTACTGTGTGGGTGTGTGGACTAGCTGCATACATACCCTTCGGCGAAGAAAGGTTACCACACTTTTAATAATTTATTCCTAAATGAAAACAAATTTATTTTAAAATCTCCACTGTTGATGCGCGATCATGATTGGGGGGGGGGGCGCCAGTTGCATCGGCTTTTACTAGAGTGTGATTCCCAGCCTATCAGTTCCATTGTCTGGAATGGTTTAATCTTATCAAAACTGTCACCAGATGGCGGTATAAGAGACGAGCTATCATCGGATGACAAATTTGATAAGCTAAAAGTTTGTATTGGGTTGCTTGTATTGCAGACTAACGCAATGCGGAAACATCATACTTCCGGGCCAGGGAGATGACTTTCTGGGCACCAAAAAACTCTATTACTCCTACGTGTCTGTAACAGGGATTTTCCCCTCTTTGTGTGTGTCTTTGCGCTATCAGCAAAGCCAGCATTAAACGGAGATAAATTGAAAATTTTCAGTTGACCAACATCTTGCTATACATTTTCAACCCAAGACGACTTGGTATTAGAGAATAGCCTTCAGTGAACCGATCTTCGCAGGTGAGGTTGGAATTTCCCTTCATCAGTTACCTGGTGATATATACAGATGGCCATGAAATATTTTTTAACCATGATGTGCATTCGGTGTATAACTTATGCTATTGCTTTGTACTGAAATTATTAATAAACTCATTGTTGTGTTTATAAACAACATATTGTGCTAAACAGTGACAAACAGATGTATGCCAGGTTATGTGTGGGTTTGCATGCACTGGTCTTTTTTTGTATTGCGTTTTCACTGTTTATGGTGAATCCGCCGGATTAGATACTGGTTTTTTCACCAGCTACGGGTTAGCGTGGAGGAGCACGGACCCGGGTCAGTATCAGCAATCCACCTCATAGTGAGGCTTATTAGTATATTGTTTTGAACTAGGACTAAAGTAAGGAGCTCAGACTCACTACAGGACCCTGCAATAACTGGGATTTACATCTATGTTCTGAAGGTTGCGAGGCCAGCGCTCTACCTACTGAGCTATCCCACACTGCTCCCTTCATATCGTACCATGTAGAACTCGAAGGTCCTGCATGCTGCATTCTATATCAGTTGAGTTTGTGTATAACAGCGTAGGGTTGCAAACTCTGTATTACGACTGGCCAGCAAACATCGTAGGCACATGTGAATATCAATGAGCTAGAATCAGCCATACGTTATGTTTACTCTAACCATGTAAAAGAAAATTTGCAAATAAAAATAAAAGACCAAGTCATAGTTTCACTGTTCGTTGAAATACAAAAGTGATAAAACAATAGCAAATATCGAAATAGAAGAAGCAGTTCAGTGGACAATTCCAATTTCTCTGCATTGCATTGCAAATGAATAATCGCCTGGAGACCGGAGACCGCCAATCGCTTGCTGATTTGTGAGCAGCTGATCAGGAATATTTTCAAAGAAGATGGTCTGTAAGGGTTTGACCAAGAGGGTGATTGTCTCGATGTTAGAGAGCTGTTTTCCTATGCACACCCGCTTTTTGTCTAAAAACAAAAACAGAGTTATCTTTCCCTGAAGATAAAATTCCTGGTCACATTTACTTGCCTAGATTAAATTATTGTTGAGAGTCTAATTTCACAACCTTCCATTTTGACTTGTGCGACTCTGTAACCTAAAGCCCTACAATTTAGTAATAACTTGTTCTTTGAATTGAACATTTGTTAAGATTGAACTCCTCAGGTATATCCCAGTAGTTTTTGTCATGGTGCATGGTGCACAGAAACCCCCTGGGCTGGTACTGTATAGCCTCTGGCCTTTGTATTCACCATGCATGTATGAGATGCATTTGCAAATGCTACGATTCACGAAACTGTAAACATCCTACATTAACAGCCTAAGCGTGAGAGGAGCCTAGCTAATTTTCAGTCTACGAGTCTACGAGAGTAGTTTAGGGTGAAACTGAGCTTTACTAGAGCAGGTAGAAGCTGGGAGTTATGTGAGGAACCTAAACCCACAGCTGTGGTTTGTTTTTACCAACTAACGGCCTCGAGCCAAGGGCTCAGGCCACTAAGCTATTTTGCTGAGAGTTTTAAACTCTCATATGAGTTACATAATTGTGGAGTGTACAGAACCATATGGAGATTGTCAATCGTAGTCAATGATGTTGCATTGTGGTATACTCACCCACGCTATTTTCAGGACTTCATTTAGGAATGCTCTTGTTTTTTATGAATTCGGTCCTTCATAGAGTGCCTGAACATCTGATCACCAATATGCTGATGCTATGAAAAAAACGAACATGCAAACATGCGCTGTGAACTCAAAGCCACAAATTCTCGAACCAAGGAAATTAGCACTGGCTTAGAAGTTATGGACAAGTCATGTGATCATGTACAGAAGGCTGAGCATGCATCCGTGGGTCAATTCCCCAAGTTTTTAGCTTCTCGATTAGAGCAATGTCTAAAACTGAAAAGTAGCCTCCCAATAATAAATATGTCAGAAAGTCGTGCAAAGAGTCATAAAAGAGTAATCAATGATCATGTAGAGGGGATCTACGAGAACATATA
>Ga0224511_10002092_pt1 | contig 13034 bp, 8 predicted proteins | sample SF_May12_sed_USG_2_FD_169988 | JGI IMG/M metagenome (GOLD analysis project Ga0224511, IMG submission 169988) | Sediment microbial communities from San Francisco Bay, California, United States - SF_May12_sed_USGS_8_1 | ecosystem: Environmental > Aquatic > Marine > Sediment | place: USA...
ATCCACCTTTCCCTTTTCGTTGAGAGCAGCCGAATTTCGGCGGGTGAAGTGTAAACAAATGGCTTAGGTTGACCAACACCAACTTCCCGGGATCATCCGTTCAGTGTTGTGGCTGGTGCTTCACTGAATCAGCGCCCTGGTAGAATGTGAGTTGTCTCGGGCAACCAACTTACGTTATAAACTCCCCTCGTTCCCAGCAGTTATCTGTCTTGTCAGATAACCCATGTACTCAGTAATGAGTGGGCGCCCACACACTCTGTGTGACCGTATGATGGTTTAATGGTTAGCACACCATCACTCCAACTCAAAGCTATTGGTCAGGGCTCAAGCATGGCATCATTTGGTACCTAACCCATAGAGTTACCCTCTCTCTATCAAAATATCCCTCGGCGATGTGGCACCACAGCACAATGATGTCGAATCCTTCAACATAATACAGGTAGCGAAAAGCAGCAATTCGGACTCAAGGCCACACTGAGTGAATGTAGATGTAGGATGCTGGTATGGGGTTACAATGTGCTAGAAGGCTCTTATCAACCATAATTTATGTTCTCACCTGAGATATATTATAAAATAAGCCTCCATCTTGCAGAGTGACAGCACGTAGAAGCCATATCTAATTATCTCGGTGATAGTCCATGCGATGAGTAGCATGGGATAACCGATGGCTGATTGGCTAACTGGCATGGCATGGAGAATTCCCCAAACTAGGAAGACTCTGGAGGCTACTTGGAAAGCTGTCAAAATGACATTGGAGCGCACAAAACCAACAGCGCAATTGACAACCTATAAAAAAAGAGATAATCAATGAGGAAATGTGTTGATTTTTCTTGGTGTAGATCCTGACTAAACATCACCAGACTTATTTCAGGAACTTACCTCCAGAATTGCTAGAGTCTGGAAAATTTGAAGAAAATCTACAGTTGCTTCATAAAGACCGACATACGTCTGGTTCCTAACAAGATGCTGCACAACGATGAGTCCGATAAGTGACCATCTGAAAAAGAAACAAGGGTGTAATATGGGTGCTGAAACTCCCGGCATTGAGACTGAAAAATGAAATCTCAAAAATGTTGTTAACAAGAACTTAGATTATAACTGGAAGTTTGGAGATACGGCTCAAGTATAGGTAACTAAGAGAGGTAAAAATCTAAAAAATACAACTACAAGAAGACCATCTGTAATTTGCTGTCACTCACAGTCACTGACTCGCTGTGACATGGGTTTCACTCACTCACTGACTGGAGTAGATCTAGACCCTGGTGTAAAAAATAAATAATTGTAATTTGTATTGCATGGTAAATCTTCTATGAGTTGTGTAGGCTGTGGTGTGGGTCTGTGGCCATAGGTTAATCATGGTTCAATCGCTAAACCATGTCTAAAGCTACTAAAAAAGAACTACAACTACACTTAACACTAGTACTACTAGTGTAGACATCTGTGATCTAGCAGCGATACTACTAGTAGTAGTACTAGTAGTAGTAATATGATGTATCACAGATGTCTACACTACAGTCTACACACTGTCACACACTGTCTACAGTGCTCTATACTGTAACTTACAGTGTAAGTGTAACTGTAAGTGTAAGTGTAACTAAGTTACTAACGCACTAGGTAAATAACTAGCGTTACTTGTACTTTGGGTTTGACTGAGTCAGTTAGCTTTGACTAAAACTTGATCTGAAGTTGCACTGACTACTGAGACTGACTTTGAGTTTGACTGGTCATTCAATCATTCAATGATTCATTGATCATGATTGATCTGATGATTTGATTCAATCATTCGTGATTCGACTTTGGACTTAGGAGATTTTGATGTGTTCAGCTTCAGGTCTTCCAGAGAGTCTGCAGTTGTAAATGCCAAATCACTCACCCTATAGTTTGGAGAGCATTATAGGCTACCAGATAAGCCGTCACTAAAGGATGTGGTTCTTTCTTGGTTGTCATGTTGACCTTTTAAGTTTCTGTAGTTAGAAAATTTATAAGCAGTTACGTTAGTTACAGAGCCGCCGTCCCACTTCATTCAGTTTTAGTGAAGAAAACGTCCCTCCGTTAGACTAGTAATACGTTTATGAATAAGGATAAAAGAGGAACTACGCTGCTTACCGGTCCAAGAGAACTTTGCCCAGATCACTTTGCCGGTCAGCTGTGGCACGAGAGGATAACTTATACGACCCAGGAACTTAAGTTAGTCGGGTGACTTAGCTCTTCGGCATGTAGGGGGGAGGCGAACTTGTCCATCACCACAGTCAGGTCACCTGGTTACATAAAGTGACTGGTCGACCATCAGTCTATCTGGTTTTCAGGCAGAGCAACAAACAATACCGGTCAACAAACAATACTGGTTGATACCGCACCGCAGTTGGACATTCGATGGGCATGCATAATGTACCATTTTGTATTATGCTTGGAATGCAAGAGATGATAATATGATCCGTTCTATATATTACCGTCCAAAATAAATATGGTAGGTTGCATTGTGAATTGTTGTGGCATCACAATGTTATTAGGAAAAGCAATGGTAACAATGGTAATATAGAAGTGAGTTCTCTTGAGAGAAAGGTAGAAATAATGAAAAATAAAACAATTGACAGCAATGCAGAGTAAAAATACTTCTATAAGAGGCATCATACACAAAAAATATAAAACTACAAGCTTCAATATGAACCCATACAGCTGCTGCTATCAGCACGACCGTCTTAATAATTAATTTTGTGGAAGAGATGTGGCACAAATAACATCTGAGCGAATGAATGGTGAGACACTTCAGACTAGATACATGAAAAATACCAAGTGATACTAGAAAACTGAGAGCTGTCTAAGCATGCCAACAACTAAGTCAATGGTTCAGCACACTCTGAATTTTGGGTCGCCCGACTCTGACATGACTCCGCCAGCTCATTTTCAGCCGGTTTCGTGTGTCCGTTTGATATCACCTCAATAGTACCGTTTGCTGGGTGATTCTCATTACAGTCCACCTTCCATGAGACAGCTTTCTGCACTTCCTCCGTCACGGCGAAAAGTAATTCTCTGTCCTTTTCCAATAACTGACTCCTAAAATATTGTTTAACAGCCGCGCCATCACCTATGAGCTCTGGACACTTTAACTTTGAGTCGAGATTATAGTAAACATTATCTATTTGTCTGATTGCGATCCAATGCTTCCGATTAAAGTTAAATGGAATGAATCCTCCCAGTTTATAGTCTGATGGCATGTTAAGGATGAAGCCGACTATATTATCAAGGTTCAGTTCATCTACATCTCTATAAAACAAAACAAAAAATACATTAAACACACATGTGATTGCATCACCATAGAGAGGGGAGGTGGGATAACTCAGTGGTAGAGCGCTGGGTTCACAACTATGAGAACATGCGTTCAAATCCCTTCACATTAATCCTAGCTCAAAAACAAGCTTCCCTATGCGGTGGAACAGTGATACTGACATACTAAGCTGTAACTGATGGAACAAACACGTAGGTGGATTTAACCTGACAACCTGGCCATATCAGTGAAGATGGCATACGAGAACAAAAACATGAAAGGATATCTCTCTCATGATGTAAGGCCTATCACCATGATATCGATGGACATACAATGCATTTCACCAATTATAATTGTAACTTGGTATCGGTTCAATGCAGAGATTTCATGTCCAGATACCTCGCAAATGCTATTTACTTTTTTTTGCGTTTAAGATTAAAATGGACAGAACCGTAGACAGAATATAATAATTTCATCTGAGGTTTTCTTGTCCATAACGCGAACGTTGATGTAGTTAAATTGAGATCGATCGCCTCTATTCACAGTTAAGAAGTGCTAACGATCAGAAGAGGGAGATAACCAACCTTCGTTTATCAAACCATATGACATCATATTTCTTGGCTTGCATTGCCGCCATGATAACATTGACATCATAGTTCCCGGTGCCAAACATACTTCGGTGAGGGTTAAAGAAGAAGGATGGTGACAACCTACAGGAAACATAAACACGTTATAACAGCATTCGGACATGAAAAGTTCTCAATGACTTGCCAAAAATCTCAATGATTCAAGTGTTTCAAATCCGATGACTTTTTTTCAGATAGCGTAATGTAGGATTTCTAGACAGTATAATCTGGCCTTTAAACCTCTGTGCAGAACAAAGTCTGACCGTGACATTATAGAGGTTAAGATGCGAACAATATGCCAAAACCGTTTGCTCTAACTGCTGGCCCAACGTAACCATTATGCGTAGAGTGGTTAAGCAGCGAGTTGGGCCTTTGGGTTAAGATACCAAGTTCCAGAGTAATGGTCAATGAAACCCTTCGAGAAATGATGAGAATCTAGCAGCTACAAAGGTCAAAACAAGGTCGCCGTCTCATTTTTGCACAGTTACTATAGTTACCACAGCTTAGATCTGAAGGAATTTCGCGATAGAGCCCTTGAAAGAAGACGGTGCTAGTACTCGAAGCGCTCTTTAGGAAACTCGATATAGAGACATTTTTATACGGGGTTTCGGGCCACACAGGATTATTGTAATGCATAAAGCCAGATATGTTGGTTAAGACTTCGAACAAGACGTCCGGGTAAGTTTCACCGAGGTCCAGGGCGAGTAGAATAAATTAAGAATAACGGGAGCTGTAACCATTTAGAGAATCCTACCAATTCTGTTGTTGTTTATAGGTTTATTTACTTGATGCCTGTAGATATGTTGTTTTGCTAAAGGTTAGCAGTCGCCTGGGAAATCCTTTTGGTCACATGACACGCACATTTCCATTACGTATATCATGCAGAATGGTAACCGTTCCAGGTAACCTTGCATTTTAACCTGTCTAGTATCTCAGTAACCACCACACACAATTAGTGACACACTCAACTGGAACATTCTGGTTACATTCCAATCAAGGCAGATCCAGTCCCAGAACAATAACGTAAGGGACTTTATATTACTAGCTAATATAAGATTTATCACTATACATTGACTATGACTATAAACAGAGCCGACACCAGTAATAGGGAGGTTGCGAAGCTTTGTACACGCTATTCATCACAGAGTTTGCGGAGTTGTCTTTCCGTAAACAGCAAAATGACCCCGATTGACGTCACTGCCACGCAAATGCAGACCAGTTACCGTATGTTCGTACAACATTTCTTCCAAATTCTATACAATGATACCTAATACGCTTTCTTCTTTTTTTGTAGGCAATCACCGATATTACGAACTAATATACCAGACATATCCATATATCACCCGTATTGTGCACTGAATCGCTAGTAATACTGATCCAGAGTGAGCCATGGTTTCACTAAGCGAGCGAACAGCTCATCGATCGAGTCGTTATACGTAAGTAGGTGGAATCGCTAAAATTCCGGTGAAGTAGTGGGGTACGCAACTCCACAAACTCGCTATTAGCTTTTTGCGCGAGTAATGAAACCAAGTTTAAAAGGATGTTGGACAGGGCACTAAGAGTTTTTCTCTATATAAACCCACATAGCGATTGGAGATATTCTCTTTCAATGTTGGTAAGTGTACCAATAGTTACTCATCAAAAAAATTGGTAATCAGCAAACGACTCCTATCCATTCGTAAGACTGGTAAAATTTCGCTGATGGTTCTTACTCCCATTACCGACATCTAGTTCTAATTTAGGTAGATATGGAGTAAAACACATTGGCAGCAGTCCTACTCGAAACCTAAAGCAACGCATTGGACTTCATTCAAAACCAAAAACCGGTTATAAAGATAAGTTGTTAATCGGGTTCTCTACCTCGAACGCGGAGTACTAGTTAGTACGAGTGAGCCATGTCATAATAATTGCAGCTCAAAACTGCAAACCTGCTAAACATTCTACGTTAGAAGCCTGGGAAACAATAAACCTGTTTAACATACTCATTGCATATCCTGTCCATGTCCTTTTGAGTGAATGCATCTTTATCCTGTAGCAGGTTATTTAGCGCGTGCATAGCGCACAGTTCCTTCTCTTGCTTTTCATGGTACAGTCCAGGCACCCGCTCCCCTTCTACTCGATTGCACATAGTCCGGTTGGTACCACACAACTTAGCGCCCATAACTGAATGCAGTCCTCATCATGGCAAGGCAGGCCACTGTGAATACACAAACAAGAGTTTTCTGTAATGAATTCTGCACGGTGATAAACATAGCTTTTCATCTTCATTATAGATTAAGAGCAAGGAATGAGAGAAATTTTTATATTGACTGATCAAAAATGACCTAAACTGGTCAGGATGGGACTTGGTTGATTCTTGTGCGAGTACGTGTTCAAACTTGCAAGTTAGAGTTTAAACTATTGCTATCATCATCGCCATTACTAGCGCTAAATAATACAGTGTATAGTTACTGTACTGTGCACATTGTACCAGTACTGATCGAGTACTAGCACTACTTCTAGTAGTAGCATTAGTTAGTTGTGGTACTAGTACTCACACTCAGTCACTCACCGACTCAGTACTAGTTGTAGTACTACTGTACACTACTCTACTGACTACTCACTAGTCTAACTCTAAGACTACTGGGACTAGAATTGTAAGATAGAAACCTATTACGTTAGGATTGTAAACTAGCACGGTCAAGTCGAGTTTCTTGCTGTTAAACATATTTCTGTGCAGTCGGGTGTTTCAACGTACGAGTCTTCCAAGAGGCAACACGCAGTGATTAGTCAATCTCTGTGAAAGTCGGGTAGTAGGTGACTCGTCGCGGTAGCGAAGGAAGAAAACAAACTCCGAAGTGCTTGTGCATACGTCATTGGTTTTGATGGGTCTTGTATTTTCAGGCCATTTCCAGACTCATCGCGTGGCGCATTTTCAGTATATGAAAGATGCGTACGGTTCCGCACGAGCCTTTGGTGTCGGAGGCTTAAACCCTACAACGACCTTCACATTATTCGAGTTGCAATACGTTGCAGCAGAACAACAAAACAACGTACTGATGACACTTTATGAATCCAATATTTCACCAGTTTGAACGTTATTTCATCATCAGGTGAGGTATATAAAATTAAGTAAGAGCTATATTGCCAAGGTTCTGTTAACATATCACGCTCAACGCGACCGAACGGAATCTTTCTGAGACTGACAGGACATGTTCTAGATTTCTTTCACCAAACTGAAACTAGAGACTAACTAAGTACTAACTAAACAAAGTAAACCAAACGTAAACAAACCACAAAGTTCAAGTTCAGCATCATTCGGAGTTTGCCTACAAAAGAAAGTAATAACTCACTGTAGTCAACAGAATTAAAATTTCACTACTACACAGTTTGTGGAGTCTATTCTACTGCTAGTACTAGTAGGGTACTATTAGTAAGTAGTAGAAATAGTACCATCAGCTCTAGTTTTACTTTTAGTTTTAGTCTTCCCTCCTCTCCCACTTTCAGTTCTTTCTACACACTGCACAGGACTACTTTACCTTGCTGATTATAGGTAACTGTAAGTATACTCATATAACCCGTTGTTGTCTTCCATCAAACAAAACTGAAGGAGATGGGCCACTTACAGTTTTGGTTTCATCGCTTTTAGTACCCTCAATTGCACCCACCATCATATCATCTTTACAAAGACACCTTTAATCTCCATACTGTTAGTGTTCCTACCAGTGTTAGACCTCACTCCAGAAAGCAGAATTCAATGCTGCGTAGCATCCATCAATCTACTACCTATTTCGATAATTGATGATTCCATAATATGCCAATATCACAAAAATCATTCTTTTGGTAATTTGTCTGGCTTAGTAAGTCTTTGAGCTAGAGTTCAGATGTTTGTGGTTTTTGTTTTAGATTCAAAGTTGTAAAAACTAGTTCTCTTTATTAAATTCTGCACACTCACAGAATGGAAAGCACTGAGCGGATAGGTGGGCCCGAAGATACCCCAGCGGCAAACCTCTTTGCTCCAGATTCAGACGATGAGCTTAATCTGGAAATTCTTACTAAGAATGCACTAGTTAGCCCAACAGAAGAGCAGTATTCCGTATTACACGCACTTCTAACGGAACGTCTACTGCAAGGAGAGACAATCTATGAGATTGGTTCAGGAGGTAAGAGCACAACCAATGCTGCAAGCAAAGCGAACTGGATTAACTAATAGACCCTGTCGATTGTCCCCTTCACTATCCATGGGATATGAGGACCTAGTCTATCCTGATTTTAAGTTTCAACATTTAAATATTGAGGTTATAACAGAGAATGGAAGAGTTTTTTCGTTGATTTGGTGGAGGTTACAAGGGTGGTGTTTTCATTGTTCTATGAATGCATTAAGCCATCCTATTTAATAGATCTTCCTGAGCCCGAGGCTCGTTCATGAGCGGTAGAAGCTTAGAATTATGTGAGGAGCTCAAAATTATAGCACATCGCGGGATCAGAACGGCTTTGCAAACCAGAGATTATGTCCTTGTAGAATGTGAGGAGCCTGGGCTATCTGAGGATGACATGGCTGCCTCTGTGGCTACACTGGAAGCTATCGCCACTACACTGAATGCTCACTGTGTACTAATCAGGGAGAGAATGGAGCACAACGGGCTAGTAAAGGAATTCCTTGTTAGGAAAGAAGCTGAGCCCGATGACTTTATGGAAATTAGGTGAGTCTGCCCGATGAACCACTTCTGTATATTTAGTCTTCCATGTGGGACAACCAGCACAGAGCTTGTTTTATGCTTGAATCATCACTACCCAAGGAACTACAACATTTACATGCATCTGTTTTAGAAATAATTCATTGCAATGTTATTTTTCTCGACAGAGTGGCAGTGGTGGGTAATGTAGATGCTGGCAAGAGTACACTCTTAGGTGTGCTCACTCATGGTGAGCTAGATAATGGCAGAGGGTTCGCTCGTCAAAAGCTCTTCCGACATAAACACGAGATGGAGAGCGGTCGAACGAGTAGTGTCGGTAATGACATACTCGGCTTCGATTCTCTAGGAAATGTGATAAACAAGCCAGTACATGGCAACCTCGACTGGACAAAGATATGTGAGGAGTCTTCCAAAGTAAGCAAAAGACTGACCGCGTCTCTCTGGATGTATTAAGAAGTTTGGTTTATGCTAATACCATCATAATTAATTTGCGCTTCGTTGAGATTTTCAAATCAGTATCTTATACTCTGTCCCGAACTAGGCCCAAAGACAACCGTGGTTCACAACTGTTCCTTAACAGAGTATATTCCGTTATGGGCCTCTCAGGGTAATAAAGCATTTTTTTTATTGCCATGCTTATTTCCACTCATTACTACACCCTCGTTCCTAGTACGCTCATATCTGATGAGTATTTTCGTGTTTCAGGTGATAACTTTCATTGACCTGGCTGGCCATGAGAGATATCTGAAAACGACGGTGTTTGGAATGACAGGTCATCTTCCAGACTTCTGTATGCTTATGGTAAGAGCCCCACAAGTGCATCCCCCCTTGCATAATGAAATATCTTTATCAAGCGCATCAATTGGAGAAATTTTTAACTGTCTCTACCCCGCTACTGTTGGGGCTCCCTGATGTTACAAAGCCACTCGAGGGGCTTCAATGGCTTCAAGGGCTTCAGAGCAAATCTCAATTTCAGGACTTTTGAATCAGTAACTATTAGCCTGTTATCTGAAGAGAAGGGCTCAACTTGTAAAATGGTAAATCCATTAGCGTGGTGTGGTTATTTCTGAGTTTTGAAATTTTGTAGCTGTATGTCTACTCTGACATGTTTTAGGTTGGTGCTAATGCAGGAGTGATAGGAATGACTAAGGAGCATCTAGGCTTAGCTCTTGCTCTCAATGTACCAGTATTTGTTGTGGTTACCAAGATTGACATGTGCCCACCGAATGTTCTCGCCGAAACGCTGAAGATGATTCAGCGAGTTCTCAAATCTCCAGGCTGTAGAAAAATACCCGTACTAGTGCAAAATAAAGACGATGTGGTATGCTGCGCCACTAACTTCAAATCAGAGAGGTGAGCTCAATTTCTATTCTGGTCTGATGTTCTTATAATTATGCAGATGATGTCTCCAGACCTGAAACATTTTAATAGAGGCAAAAGAATGATAGGCTTTCAAATACAAAATAACTGAGCAAGGATTGATTGCCATATACAGCTAGTCATCTCTGCACACATGGTAAGATTATTTCAGTGCATTCAATTTTGCATGTGCCCTTTGTCGTATTTAGTGAGTCATTTACTATGGTGTCTAAAAATACAGTTGGGAGATTTTCACTGTGGTAGAGAAACTTAGAAGAAATCATCTCAGGGCATCAATAAACACAGTTATTATCATCATATTGACTCACTGTAAAACCAAACCGTTCATCAGGATAACCTGATTGGTATTATGAGATGCTTTCATCAACACAATTGTGCGAGAATGATTGCATCTTCTAATAATTCCATTTATTGTTGCAGGATGTGCCCAATATTCCAAGTATCTAATGTGACCGGAGACAATCTACCACTGTTGCAAATGTTTATGAATCTGCTTCAGGCCCATGTGTGTACCGATCAGACAGTACCAGCTGAGTTCCAGATTGACTCTACATTCTCTGTGCCTGTGAGTTAAATTTCCCCAAACACAGCCTATCATCTGTGGCCTGCTTATCATCTGTGGCCTGCGCTTGCACTTGCCTGCGTAGCTCTATAAAATTTGGGCAAAGGTTATTGTTTTAGTTCATAATCAGTCTGAGAATGATGTAATACGTGAAGTAATAAAAGCAGTATGGTCAATCAGTGCCTGTTGGCCTCCCAAGTTCCCGTTTGTCATTCATTCAATATCGCAAATATCAAGCCGCCTTGACTACACCATGTGCATGTGGTGCGGAGCAGTGCAGTGTGCTGTGACCGTGTGATGTGAGGTTCAGTTTTGTCTGTAGCCTATGTATGGCTTTCTGTTAACAGGGTGTTGGCACTGTAGTCTCAGGTACCGCTATTAGGGGTACGATCAAGCTGAATGATACACTTATGCTCGGGCCAGATCCACTGGGGAACTTTGTGCCCGTACCAATCAAAAGCATACACAGGAAGAGACTCCCGGTCAAGGAGGTCAAGGGAGGTCAGACAGCCTCCTTCGCTCTTAAAAAGGTAAACACAGACCTGAACCGCTAAGTACCACATATTGAAACCTAGAATGTATGATTTGATTTGATAGTTTTATTATAAAATGGATAGCTTAAATAAGACCAAAAATCTTCTTTACATTAAAATATATTGGAATTCAGTCTTAACTGTGGCACTGTTGGTGTACATGGCCATACTAACGCAGCTGCAAAATTCACAGAGGGTCTATTAGTACTGGGGTAAAAAAGGAATGGAACTTCCAGATAGGCAAAATTTTTCAATCTGATCTCACTTTGGTAAATTTTGTTTAGTAGCTGATGTGTGCAGTCACCAGTCCCCCCACCAGTAAATCCTACCTACTCCTTGTCAGCATTGGCGACTCTTATGCATTTGTGTATGCGTGAGGTGTAATATTGGCACTGTAGTGAAGTTTCTAAGGCATCCTTATCACTGCAGATCAAAAGGCAAAATCTGAGGAAAGGCATGGTGCTGGTCTCACCATCACTGAACCCTAGAGCATGCTGGGAGTTTGAGGGTGATATCCTAGTGTTGCATCACCCTACGACCATCAGCCCCAGATATCAAGCCATGGGTAAGTAGTGGCAATACAAGTACATCCCCAACACAATAATGTGTAATGTTCATGTTACTAGTTCCCATTCACATTTTGTGCTTCCTCTTGTCCCGAGTTCCAATATGCAATGAACTATGAATGCATTCATCATGGAAAAAGTAGTTATATATTTGTGCACCGAGCTTTGTTTTTTATTTAGTCACTGATGGTGAAATGTACTGCTTATAACTCACCACCCTATTTGTAGTGCATGTTGGCAGTGTCAGACAGACAGCCAGTATAGTATCCATGTCCGCCGAGAATCTCAGAACCGGTGACAAAGCCTCCTGTCGTTTCAGATTTATCAAGTATCCCGAGTACATGAGAGGTAAGTAAGCATAGAAATTATATTGTATATGAGCTATATTGTGTCGAATTGTATTGTATATTGTCGCACCGGATTGTATCGTATTTTACTTTATGGTTTTGCTTACAGAAAATATGAGGATGGTGTTTCGCGAAGGCCGAACCAAAGCCGTGGGTTCAGTCACCAAGCTTCACCATCACGCGAGCTCCAATGCCGAGTCTCACCGCCAGGGAAGGATAAATCAAAAGAAGCTCCAATATGAAGTTGTACATAAAGGTGGGTTTTATACTGGGAGACAAACTGCTATTATGAAAGTAATCACACAAATGGTGTAAACTGAGGCTAAATTACTGGCCAGTTACTTGAACGAATTTGTCTTTTCTTTCAGTAGCACAGCACGAACCTCAGAAAGCTAGTAAAAGGGGAAGACGACGAAGAGGTGGAAATAATAGCCGGCTCGCTGATCAGCAAGCTGGACTGGATCAGCTAGCGGAAGCTAGTAATGGATTCAGCGAATCCGGAGCTGGAAATGAGGCTGCTGCGACAGCCTAGTATTTCTCTTCCTCCTTACTCTAATTGCTATAGTGATCTCCCATCACCTCGCTGCTTGCTGGACACCAAGTGTTGGCCTATTTTAATTATTGTGACATTACCGCTCTGGGCTTGGATGACCGAGTCATTTTTGTGTATCCCCGCTTTAAGACAGACAGACTTATATATTCATATATTCATAGTATTGCATGTTAATGGTATTTATATTTTTATCTAGAAAAATCCTGTTGTCAATTATAGTCAACAAAACAATATTGTAACATAATAAATTGTACAAAACTATGAAAACTACTATAACAATATATAGAACCTACTGCATCACAGACTGAGAAAGCATCTATAATTTGCTGTTAACAATTATACAGAAACCGCTACATCACAGACTAGTAAGGCATCTACAATTTGCTGATTAGGTTGCTAGAACTCCAAAACAATCATATTCAAATCACCAACCCAGTTGTGTCAGTAGACAACCACTCTACTGTGATGCCATATGCATCCTGTGGGCAGATAGCATACGAGGCTGTTTCTTTACATACGACTCCCA
>Ga0224511_10002093_pt1 | contig 13033 bp, 9 predicted proteins | sample SF_May12_sed_USG_2_FD_169988 | JGI IMG/M metagenome (GOLD analysis project Ga0224511, IMG submission 169988) | Sediment microbial communities from San Francisco Bay, California, United States - SF_May12_sed_USGS_8_1 | ecosystem: Environmental > Aquatic > Marine > Sediment | place: USA...
CATGTAAGACGAGTCGCGTGCGATGACGTCACGATTTCCCGTGCACTACTTTTGTACAAAATTGCATTGATTTAGCTCGGTTTTGGTCGTAAACAGTAAATATAGTTTACAAATAGTAAAACGTGTGATTTTACAGCACCTCAAGTAAATTACAGCTGTCAATTTCAACTATATGACATAATTAAATGCAAGTTTCCTTACTATCGACCGTGGGAAATTCCCGTCGTCAAATGCGATGACGTCGAATCCGGACACAACGAAATCATTTCAATTGTTTTGAAAAACACATCTTACCTTTTCATTTTCGATGTCTTTGATGATGAGTTGTAATAAATTCACATACTTGTGTGAATAAATCACAATAAAATACTTTCTGAATGAAAATAAATAAATATTGCCGGGTTCTCGTTTGGTACGAACTTCAATAGGTACGCGTATTCATCCATCGTGTTATGCAAATTCCAGCCATATTATCCTGTATTTAAACGAAAAACGGTTTGCTCAATCGATTTATATTTTACCTGATCTTAATATTATCACGAACGCTTGATTAAATATCCGAAATAAAAAACAACAACAACATTGTTTTGAACGTCAGACGGCAAGCCTCGTCACCGCCTATGCTGCACTACGCCCATCCACACCAGGAACACATGAAAGATACTTATATTCTGGTCTGTCTACATATTTTTCGTTATCCTGCTACAAAATTAGCGCCCGCTAAAGTGCAGTACTCCCGTGCAGGGGAGTACTGCACTTTAGCGGGCGCTAATTTTGTAGCAGGATAACGAAAAATTGGGTGGTCCGGGGAAAACTGTTGAAATTGACGAGTCAAAATTTGGCAAGCGCAAATATCACAGAAGCAAGAGAGTTGATGGGGTGTGGGTGTTTGGTGGAATTGAGAGAGAGAGCAGAAGATCCTTTTTTCAAATTGTAGACAATCGTAGTGCTGAAACCCTGGTCCCAATTATTAATCATTACATTCTTCCTAGCACGACAATTATTAGTGATTGTTGGAAGGCTTATTCAACTTTATCCAACGAAGGATACATACACCAAACAGTAAACCACAGTGTTGAATTTGTCAATAAAGAGACCGGAGCCTTCACCAACACTATTGAGTCAACCTGGCACGCTGTCAAAAACAGTCTACCAAGAAGCGGCACAGTCAAGGGGCTCTATGATTCATACTTTTGTGAATACTGTGTTAGAAAAAAGTATTTCCCAAGCAGCCCGGACAAATTTTTGACATTTTTAGACCTCATTAAGAGAGTCTACCCCATTAGAAAACGCCAAATATTGAAGCCACACCCCCTCAACACCCCTACTCCAGCCTGTGCCAACGATGGTTTGGATGATTTTGACATCTAAAGGTAAGGTAAATTCAATATTTTATTGCTTTCTATTGGGGCTGCCGCCCCCACACCCCTGCTTTTTATCACTCAAACGCCGCTAGGCTTTTTGTGACAGTTTGACATGGGGCTGACATTGTAAACAACCGCATAGCAACAGCAGAGCACCTGTTAAGCATGCGCAACAAATGAAAACAATATGGCCGACCTGCGCCCGCTAAAGTGCAATCTACCCACTGTGGGAGTCAATTACCTCAGTTTCAGCTCATATTTCCAAGTTCAGACGTGGATAGGCACGGAAACACATCTAGAGCCAATTGACTGGGGCTGGACATAAGCCAACAAAGGGCATATGTCGTTGAAAATAGATTTGCCTGGCAAAATGTCACATGCAAAGAGAAGTGGATATATATATGTAATATATACTGGTTCTTCAATTTGTATGCCCCGACGCCGAATAGGAATGTCCGATCAGCCGTTAAAAAAAGCCAATACCCCCCCCCCAAAAAAAAAAAGTGATACATAAGGATGTAGCTGCCACAACAACTAATATATGTTGGAATTGATGTACATAATGCTGGGATGTGGGAAGTTGAGAGCAGAAAACAGACACAGACTCTGTTTCCGACTTAGAGCATATTGCATGTCAAATTTCTGGTAATGCATGTACATTGATAAACAAATGTTATTTAGTCATTTATTGACACGAAAATACTAACACTAAATAATATTTAGCTAGAACAAAAATGAAGTGTTTTTACATTGTTATGCATTTTGTGTTTTTGAGGTATTTCCCATGCGTATTTTTTTTTAGCTTTTTATATGTTGTAACCAATAGGTATATTGTGTTGAGTCAGGAGGTTTCAATTCTGTTGCAATTTTTTTTAAGAATATGTCCTTACTTTTATTATTAGTAATATGAAAATATCGCGACGGCTGATCCGTTACCCAATTTAATATAAAGCAGTATCTTACTATGCACATAGGTTGTTGTATTGAACATGTATGACACTACTTCAACTATTACATGTTGACCATATTATTATGACTTCTACAAACTTTCAGTGCGGCATGCAAAGGACGTGACATCGCCGTTAACCGTTGTGGACACATTTTTGTTTGGATGCTTAGTTGAGACGAATTGACAATTATGTGTAAACAGTACGCATTGAGACGTATCCATAATCCCGGTGATTTTATGATCCCCTAAAAAAGTAAAGTATTTGTAAGGTAAAGCAATTTAGCGTAACCGATTGATACATTTGCCGAAGTTTATATAGAGCTAGCATAATTGCCAATACAATCAGACACTTCGTCTGTGTCAATTCTAGCTCAGTCGGTAAAGTTTTTCCTTATGGACACGAGTTCAAGTCTAACACGGGATTACCTTTTTTAGAAGTTTAAGAAGGTCGTATTTAGTTTAAAGCACGATTGTGTTCGTCCCATTCAAATGTTTTGACAAAATACTGTAAATCATCCAATTTAAAATCGGTTGGATTGCAGTGATGATGGTATTAAGTCTCATAATAAAACTTTAGCGAAGATGCTGGCAAGTCGTAAGAAAACTTTATTACATTGTAAACTGAGATAAGAAATGTCCATAGTGCATGTATACACAGACGCAGACACAGTCTGCGAAATTACAGTTGTTATTTTAATTCAGTTGTCATTATAATGAAATATGTTTATGTTATAATAATATCATGTTAATATTCAATAAAGAAACAAAATTTAAGAAAGAAAACAAAGTATAGTAAAATAGAAAAAGCTATAAAAGTATATTATACAAATAAACGTGTACTATAAGAAATTAAAAAAATCAAGACATTTAAACATAGTAAACAAAGATAATAAAAATAAATATTGAGGCCTAAGTAAGGTTAAGCTCTCCGGCGGCCTGAGAAGTCTATTCATAAAGGTTTTAACATCAGCAATATACATATGAGATTCAATTTCAAAGATCTACCCAACTGACGCTAAATGTAGCAAAGATAAAATACTGCTACTAAAATGGACGTGTCGATCTTTGGTGTGTCAGGAGTAGTTGTTTATCTAGTGTTATCAATGACTGTATAAACACCTAGTCATTTACGGTCGGGCAAGATATAACAATATCCTCATAATAGTTACAAACCTCTAATATCGGTCGTGAACGAATTATTTGCTGGTCGAGGCCATCCAAGGGCAACGGCTCTTGTTTTCCATATTTGTAAATTAAGGTGTCAAACGATGTCCATACTTGTTTCAAACATTACAGTAATGTTTAATGCATGGTCGAGTGACAGTTTAGCAATATTTGCAACAGTCATGCAAGAAATAGGGTTATTCATACTAATGTAATTAGCAACAAGGCAACACTTTACGAGTTTACAAAATTGTGTAAGATTTCTTTTCCACGAGATTATTTGAAATTTATAATAAGCTAATATGCAGTTAAAAGGTGTGAGTGGTACCCAAAATCAATATGTGTAGACATAATGTTTTCATCAAATGGCCTAAGGAACCTGACACTTGTACCATGCTTTTTCATGCAACTGGTGTCATTGCACGGTTCAGTGCATAATGGTTGTTAATATCTAGTTAATAAAGATATAGAAGACTCCACGAGTAATCACTTTAAAAAAAAGCGAAGTCAGTATATGAATGTCTCTATAATTAGTATTATATTATAAACCTGCGGTGAAATCCTCCACCACTCAGGCCCATAAATCATAAAACTTGTATACGCCATTGCCACGCGAATTTAATGTCGCATGTGACTTTAATGTAATCTTATTATTGATGGGTATTTGCTCAATGACTCTTGACATTGATAGTATTTTTATGAATAAATAAAGTTATTAATCGTGTGGACAGAAACGAGGATGTACTTGTAATAACTCACATAAACACTTGACATTAGAAGATTAGCAGTAGAAACCAGACATTTAACAACCCAGGGCAAAGATAGTAATATATCACTATCATTTGCAACTTTAAACTGTTATAAAATGGAACATAATGTAAAAGATCGTAGGTGTCGTATCTTTCGTACACTGTACAGATTGCAGCTTTGCAGAGAGAATATGTATTTGACAATGAAAGACAAACTCTTTCCATTTATATGTAACATCTTTTATTACATACCTTACTATAAATAGTAACAAATATACATTGAATAATAACTTATACGGGATTTCAAATGTCGGGCATATACAAAAGGTGTGCCAAATACGGGTTTTCTACTTCCGGGAGGGCCAATACGGCCGTACTGGCAGACGATCGAATTCACGCGCCGATGTTTTACGACCGTTTATCATCAGTTTATATCTGCATAACAAACTCACAAATAAATAGAATTGAATAAACAAAGAATCATACCTTCTTATTGACGATTTGCATTTTGACTTGATAAAAAAACAAAGACGCAATTATTACAGATAAATATAACATTCATCCCTAACATTTTCCTCTCATCGGTTTGTTTGTAAACAACTCTTGAAATGACGTCATCATTTGTAACGTCATTTGACAGGTATAAAAAACAAGAAAATAAAACGTACACTACGACTTTTAACGAATTTTTCATTACCTCCCTTTTCAATTTTCATAAGCAATTTAATAACCCTTTGTGTGTTTGAAACTATTCTATTCAAAGCTATGTAATTACAAGGTTACAACACGGCTATGATATGGCGCGGGCCCGTATTGGCACACCTTCGGAGGCATTGGCCCGAGGGCTAAAGACCTCAGGCCAATACTGCCGAAGGTGTGCCAATACAGGCCCTTGGCATACCATAGCCGTGTCATAACCTATAAATATATGACATTAAATACATGTATGTGCCAATGTACGGGTAAACGTTTTTGCATGAAAAGTTTAGCCTGACTTATTGTGCAGAGGAGAAGGGGAATAAGGAGGAAGAGGAGGAGGAGATGTAGACAGAGGAGTAGGAGGAGATGAAGACAGATGAGGAGGAAGAAGAGATGAAGGGAGAGGAGGGAAAGGAGGAGGAGAAAGAGATGAAGACAGAGGAGGAGGAAGAGATGAAGACAGAGGAGGAGGGAAGGAGGAGGAAGAGATGAAGACAGAGGAGGAGGAGAAAGAGATGAAGTCAGAGGAGAAGCAAGAGGACGACGACTGTTGACTAACTAGTTTTACCCATACCGCGTTGTTCCTATTTTTGTAAACTGACACTAAAAAGAAAGTTGGCACTTTATAAATGCCTATACCTTTTTACTTGTTGTGTTAATGAATACAAATTGTTCCTCCTTCACTCTTTTGATCTCTTTTAAATAGATTATTGGTTAACCACAACTTTCCATTTGATATAAGTTATAATTGCAAATAAACATAACGTCCAGCTATTGATCGATTGCGTTATACTTAGAATCAAATAATGTGTTTACATAACATCCTGTTGTTAATTGTTGTCACAGCAATCATAATTGCTCAAGTAGGCATACATCACATAACGCGAGTGCTTTTACGTTTAAAACGTGTCATGAACGCAGAGCATGGACTATAAAGGGGAAAGCATACGACCGAGTTTGTTGTTTTATACTGATGAACATGAAAACAATCATTGTTTGTTTGCTTATTGCGGGAGTCATTTTAGGTGGGTCATTGATAAATGTAAATACAAATTCTTCATAAAGAGTGTCTAAATAGCGTTTAACCTTTTAGTTATTAAATACACTCTACATGCATACGTTTTGAAATACTATGTATTTTAATTATTATGACGTCTTGTGCCTGATTCACACACATATAACAAGAAGAAGGACATTATAACCTCTTACCTTCCAAAAAGCAACACATTAAATTAACAAACCTAAGCCTTATTATATGTGTTCGATGTTTCTTCCAGCTGTCGCAGACGCTCGAACACTAGTTTCCCGCCGGCGGCGACAAGCACAGGAAGGCGAGTCGTGCCTTGGATATGCGGGCACTTTGTGTGGAGCAGGGCTTCGGTGTCAAACGAACGGCAGCACTGGTGGCACGTGTGTACCCTATAATGTGTTGCAGCATATACACTTTGGACATCAGTGGTGATACGCGCGTATGATGACACAATGTATTCTCAGGGAAAGTTCGATTGAGAAAGGAAATGTAACACATGCTTGTGTTTATACAACAATATAAGCTTACGTATGTTCATATTAAAGAATTGTTAAACGCCTGTATATGTGCAACATGTTGATTCATGTGATACACTTCTGAGTTATTTGTATTGATTTACTCTGTGCAATATCATATTCATGACCTATAGTAGTATATAGTTACATGTTGTTTGTTCAGTTATTTCTGAAATAATATTACACGACTCTTTCATTTCAATGAATTATAGTGCGCTTCACGGAATTTTCAAACCTCCGCCTGGGCGTGTATACACCATATGCGCACGAAAAAAAACCGATTTAATCCTTAATTAACACAGGCTGAATTTGATTAGTTTAAGAATTATAGGTATTTTTTTATGAGACGCAATCGTTCCCTTTCTTCTAGATTACCCAGTTCTGGCATGTTTCAAACCGTTCGCGTGTATTGAACCGCTTTACGATTCACAAAAGGGCCATTTTCATCAATTACAGTGAGCTGGCCATGCTGCCAGAGTGACGTGTGTGGTGTGGCATCAATCATTACTACTGATGAACAGCTTCAATTAAACCGAGGCTGCTGTTTTCTCGTGCATGCTATGCTTTCTGAGGGCTTTATCTTTCATCAGTTTAATTTAACTTACTACACTGGTGTTTAGTTTTCTGGTCCTCAGGGATCATGGAGTGTACATGTATGTTGTTTACAAAAAAGAGATCCGCTCATGCGCTAGGGGGAGCGTCAATGATGTGGCATCATTCATTACTACTGATGAACAGCTTCAATAAAACCGAGGCTGCTGTTTTCTCGTACAGGCTATGCTTCCTGAGGGTTTTCCATTTCATCAGTTTAGTAGAACCCCTGACCCATATATGTGCAGTCAGTGTAACAAACAACGTGGCCTCACTAGAGACATAAACAGATCACTGTTGTGTTCAGATTTGGGCACTGTTATTTATGTTTGTCCCTAAATGAATCGCGTGTGTTCTGTTGTGTTCTATGTGGGCTAGCCGCCGTGGTGTTATCTAATTAAGGCGGCACATGGTGCTCAATTAATTAAACAAATACTGTTTTGTTTAACATAAACATAAATGTGTATGCAAAATAAATTAAATTGTTGGATGTTGAAGCTAGTGATGTGTGATTTTATGGTTTTAAAGGATATCGTGCTCGATTCTTAATACATAACTCGTTAAGTCCCTGTCCAGTAACCAGGACATTTATACCTTAAACTTTGTTTGATTGATCCCAGAACTGTCAGCGGCATTAGTTATGAGACAGGTGTAAGGTATAATAAACAAAACAAGTATAAATATTTTAAATAATTATTTCTTTTTTGCCATTTCTATTCATGTTACATAACAGGAACAATAAAGAGCCTTATGTTACCCAGATTCACCGTACATAAAACGTATTATACAAACAGTGATATTAATGGAATACACAGTATTAATATAAGGCTGTATATTGAACATAACAACAGTTGGTGTTTTTTCTCTCCAATTTTATAGACAATCCTTGGTCGTTTAAACATTATACATCGTCCTGTTGATTTAGTTAGAAATTCCACGGGAAGATCCCACGCCGGCACCAGCCAGCCGTCCCTAGACTGTAGTCACACGTAAGACTAGCGGCACACTGCACTCCGGCAAATCCACCACACATTTGCCCTTCCCCCGCTTGAGGTGCGCGTCTCTGGCGGGAAATTACAGCACGCGCATGTGCCTCAGTGGTACCTTTGAAAATACATTTGAAACGGCATTAATAAAATATAGCGCACAAGCAGAAATCACATAAAACTAATGCAGGGTTTAGTTTAATAAAGTCCAAAATTATAACAGATGACATTTTGTAGTTATAAATCCATCTGGCTTCAACTTTCAGTAAAACGTTATTTGTTCTGACCTAAAAAGTAAAGGATATATTAAAAAAACTGTTTGTTATTGGTAATGTTTAATTTAAATTAAAATAAATTAGTGTAATTTAAGTTATTTCGCTGTTGACGGAATAATATTTATTATGTTGTTATTAGAATACGGAATCAATTTGCTTCTGTCGCTAGAAGCAGCCAATAATGTTACGTTTGTTCTGAGGACTTAACATTAAAACCGTTCTCAAGGATCAGACGACATCGAATACATGAAAAATTAATGTGGTGGTATTTTTAACATATAACAGTTACTTACATGTGTTTAAAACCACTGCCACAACGACCAAACACACTAGCAGTGTCCTCATGTTTACGAATTGAATTTGTTAAGACTGCAAATTACTCCTATTTATATAAATAAACTGCTTGTTAAAAAACACAAATAGTGCGTAGTTTTCACAATATATATTGTTATGAAGTCATGCCAATAGGATATAAATTATACAAAAGAAAATATTCTACGAATAAAAAAAATCGTTTACGCTATAATGAATGATTGAATGATTTGTTTGCCGTGTGCGTATAGTTTCATATTTGATTTTAATGTTGTGGGGAACATTTAATATCAATTTATTCAGAATATCTATTAAGTTTAATAAAATTCCTTGAATCAACATTTTGCAATGAACAAAATAAAAAAAGGTATTTTTTTTATAAAAGTGAGACTTATTTTTTATTATCAACATAAAGTTTTGCAGATGTTATAGAGAATACATATAGATGTCCTCGAGAAGGGCGCATGCGCTTGTCACGTGGTGTTATTGAACCGAGAGTTTTCAATGATACATAGAACGGAGAGCGTTTCTTGTCGCATTCCTGTACGAACTTCTTCAACGCTCTTTTGACATAAATACTATCTAGTTTGTGAAAGTTGGGAAACGTCACACACTACAATAATGGAGTAAAATGCTTTTTGCAACAGTTAAGAGAAGTAAAGGTGAAACATTGTGGTGTGGCAACGCTCGCTCACAGACCAGGTCTCTGTGTTACTTCTTTTCTATGGGAAGATATTGCAATGGGGGAAAGACCTAATCTATGCTCCTTAGTCGTATCAGATAGTTGTTTTGTCGGATGAGCGCTCCAGTATCTTGCACTGTGTTCCACTAATAGAGACAAACAATGTATGCCCCGAGGCCGAATGAGTCCGAGTTCGTCCCCGTTCACCACACCTCCCCTCTGAAGTAGACATAGATGTGACCGCGCACGGAGCGTGAAGGGGCCATAGTTGAAGCTAAATATATAAGTAGCAGTAGCAGGAAAACACATATATCTACTTTAAGATCGTTCTTGTTATTCCACTCAATCCAGCGCGAAGCTGCATTTACAGTGACGGGCAACGTTTGTCGCTCTTTTTAGTTCTTGACCTTAATTAAGTCTTGACATCGATTGTGTACGCTCATGCTCCCCCGAGTAGACTCGTTGTATGTTTATTTACAGTTTATTTCAATTTCGATATTGACCTACCCTGGCTTTAAAATACTAAATGGTTGTCAAAAACAACAGTTTGTTCACGTTCTTTATTTGCTGTCAACACTTTGGTTTGCGCTATTCACAGAGTAATCATTTATTAAACAACAAATCAAAACACATCAAAACCGCCAATTAACACACACACCTGCTAACAAAGATAGGATTTGTTTAAAATACATTGTAAAACACGCTATTTAAGGTATCTGAAACGACGTGCACTAACTGTAGTGTGACAATTAGAACAACCAGATTCGCCAGTCGCCTAGGCTGTAATACTGTTAATTGGTACTTGGTAGTTGATTCGTGGAAGACAGAAGGCAAAGAAAAGTCCATAGGTGCAGACCAGTGGAGGATCGCAATAATAATCATCCAAGGTTCTGCCACATGGTGAACCCTCACCCCGAGATGCAAGTTGGGGGCTTTGACTGGAAGTCACCACATGTGCGTTTACCTCATTGCCACCTGGGAAAATACAAAAAAATATACCAAAAACACAAATGGAACTTCATTTGAAGCCATGTAAACGAGCAGTATTCACGAAGAGTGAGTCTAAGCCGATTTTTAAAAGGTGAAAAGCAGTCACATGTAATTTACTGTTGTTTAGTTGGTAGAGGGAGTCTGTGTGCATCACCAGAGATCAATTTCCTGTTCCTTGTGCTTATTTTGTGCAAATAAAACCTCCATCACATGAACATGCTAAAATGGTTAATTTGGTTTATTATCCGCCGATAACTGCAAATTTTAGGTGAAAGGCCGGTATTACATTTGCGCGTAACGTCTGCGTTATCATAACGAATGGTCAGCCGTTAAAAATCGTTTAACAAAAAAATCGTTGGAATTATGACATGTACGCGTTTCCTATGCATTAACGCACGGGTGTCCGTTTCGTTTCGCACAGTAAGCGATTTTTTACGGATGACAGACAGTTAACGCATAGGTTTTGGCTTGGAAAGATGCATAATTTGAAGTCAAATTTCGCTACAAATGCGAAAGGACATTTATTTAATTGACCTATAGCTAGAAAGCACTCCTATTAATGGCCCCACACTTTCACTGCAGAAATATTTTACAGTCGTTAAAATAAGTGTAATTTCGTAGAAGTCGAAATAAATTAAAAAGAGTAACACTAGATTATATGTACTATTGATTTACATATAATTTGATCATAATATTGTTTATAATTAAACTTAGTCTAGAAAGCAAAGCATTCGACGAAATCCAATTTTTACATGGTAATCTATAAGTCCATGGAAGTTTTAACGCATATGTTAACGCATGGAGTTACGGACACATGCAATAAGTATCATGCGTTTTACGGACACCTTACGGAGGACGGATGACCATCCGTTATCATAACGCGTACATGTTATAGCGGCCTTAGACCCGGGTTAAACGATCAAGCATCAATATAAGAGTCTCATAGTAACCGGGAACTCGAGCTGCGCAAACCAATTTGTTAACCTCTTGGGCACGAGGCAGCTAATATTACTATTGTAGTTATGTAGATGTTTAACTGCTACATTATTGTTAAAACTATAAACAATCAAAGGCAAAACATGCGGAGCACACATTTTAACAGTGTATAAATTTACATATTGCATAGCGTACTAAGTTAACAAAGTTTATATAAGAAAGCATGATCGTCAACGTTTTATCCAATAATCATCGTCGGATACCCACGTCGTATCCATTACGTTAGCACTCCATTCATACGCTTTACCGTAGCGTGAGTGTAGTAAAAGGCATGGGTGTCCGATGATGTTCATTAATAAGTTTAGTTTAAAGTGCTAAAGACGTGATAACACATTTATTATTAAATAGTTGATGCGTTAAAGACTTTAAAGTAGAAACAACACTTACCTACAATGACAGCCACAAAGATCAAGCACAGAAAAAATGTCCTCATGATTGCGTTTATTTGTAAAACACAAATAACTGTTCTCTTTTATAATCCACATACTTGGTGTTCCTTACGCATGCAATACTGCAGTGCATAGGAAAGTCTAAAGATCAAGTAAGGCACTAGAAGATTGACGTTATGTTTGTTCCAGTGTACAAGTTCGCCTAAGTCAATTAGTGCGCTAACTGCCAATTAAAAGCCACTTTGACGTACTGTTTATTTGTTGTTTTAGTAGCACTCGTCCACATTCCGGTCAAGGTTCGAGTATACATGTAGCATAAGCATTAACGGTTAGAACTCATGGTTTAATCGGCATTGCTTGCGACAATGTATTAATAGAGTTTATATTATGACGTTTGCAACGTGACTGACTTCTTGTTTAGGTCAACTTCAAAAGATTGTGCACACATTACTAATTTTAAAAAATGTACAAAAATATCAATGCTGCGAAAAATTAAAATGTAAGATTGAATGACTGTAACGGGTGGAAATAATAATTTGCAACCTAGAAGATACACTTGCCTCAATTTTGTTTTATTACAGAGGCAGCAAGAAAAATGCATTCTCTGCCAGCCAGCATTTTACCTAAATAAAAATGTAGAGTTAGAGCAATGCGAAACTATACTTTGTAGCTTTGTCTACATCATATATATGTTGATACTAGTGTTGGTCAATACTTTTTATACATTTTTATTGATTGAAACACAAGTCATGTACATGTGTCTTTAGATTGTATGTTGTTTACTTTTTAAAAAAATGAGTTCGGCTCATGCGCTCGGGGAGGCGTCAGTGGTGTGGCATCTTTCATTAATACTGATGGACAGCTTCAATAAAACCGAGGCTGCCATTTTCCCATGCAGGATATGCCTTCTAAGGGATTTTCCTTTTTTTAGTTTAGAACTTACAAATAGGGAAACAATCCTGTTTGATGCATCAATAGCATCAATTTGCAAAGAACATGCAGCAGGAAGTTTGAAAGACTAATTTTGCTTCAGGCAACCTCTTTTAAATTGCGAAAGACAGTCGCTTTCCCTACTGAAGTTGAAGGATGAGATGGTTTTGATAAGACTTGATCAAGCTACGATCACAGTAACTGGGGTGAACATATAAATTGTTTGCGATTTATTAAAATTTTGATTTTCGTACATTTATTTTTGAAATATGTAATGTCTTGTGAATATAGCCTGATGTGTGTTCAGGACGACTTAAATCCTAAATATACTGTTGTTTGTTATGGCCGACCCATAATTTAGAGTTTTGTGGCACAGTTTCAGGGTCATCTTCATTGACATCTTATCTATATA
>Ga0224511_10002094_pt1 | contig 13030 bp, 3 predicted proteins | sample SF_May12_sed_USG_2_FD_169988 | JGI IMG/M metagenome (GOLD analysis project Ga0224511, IMG submission 169988) | Sediment microbial communities from San Francisco Bay, California, United States - SF_May12_sed_USGS_8_1 | ecosystem: Environmental > Aquatic > Marine > Sediment | place: USA...
TCTTTGCTGGTGACATTTCAAGTTGGTTTGTGTTGGAAATGGAACAGAAAAGGATTGACAGAAATATGATAATAACTGAGTTTGCATTGCAGGTAATACAATTTAAAATGCTTGAAATAGTGCAACATGTTGTAATCTGTTTATTGTACTGCTTAATAATGTACCCTATTCACAAATAATTTCATCAATTTATGTTAACTTTCGACGTTTTGCTTTCAAGATTATCAATTTGCCGACTGTTTTAAAACGTACAAATACGGAATGCACTTGTTTGCTCATTTCATTTTTTTAGTTTTTCAATATCGATGTTAAGAAAACACACAACCTTGTACTTTTTAAACATTTTTAGTTCGATTAGATTAAAATAGTTATTTAAAAACAAGTATATAATACTTTTTAGAGAATAACAATAATAGCCAAAAGCCCAATTCTTAATGTAGACATGTAAAAAAATATTTACATATAAACATCATTTATAACCCTTTAACAATAACACGCTGAATAATAGGTTTAGTTACTTTTAAACTGATATATTTAGTTAACAAACCTGGTATTTCCCGTATAAATCAAGATAAAACCCTTTGGCAGTCGTTACAAACGAAATTAAGTATAATATATCAAACAAGTGACATTCTGTATATAATTGTAAATTACAAACTGCATGGATTAAATTAAGCATTGCGTTATAGGATATATATATAAATATTAAAAGTATATCAACTGTTTTATTAAAAGCGTTTAGCCTATAATTATCATTTAACATGCATTGACGTCGGATTAATACAGTTTCAGCTCCTATTACAATATTTATAGGTTATTGGTTGGATATGGAAATATATGTACGAGTTCTGGTGCGGAGTAATATTGCGCGACGTCAGGAGCGCAATATTAACTACGCACCAGAACGAGTACATATATTTCCATATCCAACCAATAACCTTTTTATTACATACGCGTTACTACCACAAAAAGCTTAATAACATTTATTATATAATTTTCATCAACAAAATCTAAAAAAAACAACATTTATTAAACAAACACAAATTGAAATTCAAAACGAAAGTAAACCAATTGTTGCCATTTCCGTTTCTAAGGCTGTCACGTAAAAAGAATGTGTATTCAAGGAATTTCATTCATAGATTTGAGAGCACCTGCACATTTTCATCTGCATACTTTATGTTAAAAAAGTGTTTTGGACAAAATGGGCAACGTGAAAGACTTTTAATAACATGTTCGATGATATGTATTGATTAATCGTGTAAAACAACGTCAAAATCGATGCCAAATTAAAATTAAAATTTATGAAAACATTATGACGTCATGAAAATGCGGGAATTATTGGATTTTTGGTGCGTAACGTCATCATTGTAAACAATAACAACACGAAAGTAGTTCTATTTTGTTTACACACCCGATATCACTTCACGTGAATCTTTACACACCCGATATCGAAAAATATTGATCAGTTGAGATCAATACAATTATAACGGGAAACTTATTTGCGTATGTAATAATAAGTTATACACGTTTTGAAACGTCGACGTTTACAAATAACGGTCAACGCCGTCGACATTGATTTTATGTCTGTTTGTCTGATAATAAATTCAACTGCATGGTAAAATGCGTTAAGAAGAAATATATTGTTAGTCATTTTATCGTCTGAATACCAAGACCAAACGGCACTCTTTAGACGTTACAAATGACTTTCAATTCCAGAATAGTTAAGCGAAGTCTCGGAAACAAAAACCCTACTGCATTATCGGCTGTAACATGTGTTTCCACAGACGCCATTGTTTCTAAATTCTATGTATAGGCTTTCAATTAAATTTTCCTTTAAGCCATTATCCTATTTTTCGTTGTTTTCAAGCTTTATAATAGTCCTTCCTTTTGATGTTATTTTGGAATCATGTATATTTCAACTGAGATTCTTTCGCTTTATGTCAAGAATTAAACTGATACATCGTGAAATATATTTGAATAATATATTGTAACGGTCATCTTTCTAAACTTCAAAAATTAAAAGTTCGTCACATCAAGTGTTTCTTTGCTATAATCAGTTTCTTTTTTAATGTTAGTTGAAACACAATGTGCACAATTTCGCTATCATGTCTGCTAAGAGTAATCGCTATCATTTGAGTTTCAAAGAACAATGTCTGCATTTGATCACATAGGCTTGTTAATCATTATTGTATTGTCTCTATTGGCCAATATTGTACTTTCTGTTGTAGAATGTCTGGTCGGATGGAACGAATAAACTGACTTCTGCAATCCATCTGGTGTCTGCAATAAAACGTCTGTCATCGTAAGTGATTCTTCTTTCCTGATTTACTGTCGCGTAATGGCTGCGCACCATGCGTTGAATGGCTGGAGCAATTCCAATCATCCGCTAGTTTGGATCCACGTTAAGTCTCACAGTAATGCATGATATGCAGTTTAAAGTGTAAAGGGGAGACAAAAATTGACAGCAATGACATTAAATTCACAAAACGAATTTATTATCTAAGAGTAAGCTTTACAGCATGTTAAATGTTGGACATTATTCAAACTACATTACTGAAATATCTATATTTCCAGACGGAATGTTATAAATTTACTCCAAAAAACTGTCATTATGAGATATTTTCTTCCCTAAAGTTTGGCCTGTTGTGGCATATGTCTGAAACGAATAGGCTACCAGCTCCAAGTTTAGAATATTATGCCAATATTAAATACAACTACATTCGCACGTTATTTCTTTTCTTTGTTTTCTTGTTGTGTCGTGTGTCTGTAGATATGTAATAACAAGTACCAAGTTAGTATTATTGAGAGTAGCTAAATACACGTGCCCCACTCAAAAAGATAATTTCATATTGTTCTTGAGTTATATATTTACAGATGTAAAAGTATCAAAACCTTAATACTATTTAAGAAAATGACATTCAAGAAATAATCGCCAAACCGTTTTAACCAGTTTTGCTCATCTTATTTATAAAGAAGGTCGAACTAGTCGTGTTTTTCATATTAAAGGGGAGGAATAACCTGTAGATAAGCATTTAAGTCCTTTTTAAAGTAGTTTTTATATAATATAGTCTAACGGTAAATTTTTCAAAAAAAAATATATAGTTAAAAAGTAAAATAATAAAAAATATAAGTAAAGCTTTATTGTTTTAAAAAGAATTTATGTTTTCTCTACGAAGTCAATTAAAGATACAGTGGTTTTATCTTTTTTATATAAATTGAAGAGATGTTTAAAGTAAAGGTAAAGGTAAAGGTAAAGGTACGGGTTTATAGTCTGTAATTACTGAACGTTTTCAACCGACATTCACATTTACCCCCCGATCATTGGATGTAAGTCGTCCGTTAACAGTCGGCGCCGTATGCAGCCACGGAACATTGGCTTATATTCCTCACGGGTACCCATTTATACATCTGGGTGGAGAGAAGCAATGCAGGCTTAATTTCTTGCTCAAGGAAATTAGCGGCCTGACTGAGGCTCGAACTCGGAAAATAAGTAATATGCTGAAAGATTTAACATTCTACGAGGCCAAACATACAACGCGAATACCACGTGGTCGAACGACGCAAACAGGAACTTCCGGGTTTAATTCCATGTTGCACGAAACAAATATATTATAAACGAGTGCTAGATGCTTCCTTGCCAACCGATCTTCTTTTGTGCCTGATAACTTTTGCAGAAGATAGGCATCAGCTGTCGAAAGTGATTTATATGAAAAAGAATAATTTACTTCACCAATGATCTTTACTAAAGTACGAACTAAAAACTCTGTAAAATATTAAAATGGAAAGCGACGAAAACTTTTTATTTCGAAGACTATAAAATTTTCCCGAAGGTTAACGCCTACATTTAAAATTATTACATAATTTTAATTTTTGAAGGAAACGTATTGAATAATAGACTCACTTAAAAGTTTGTTTTCAAAATAGACAGCCCCATATGCAAACAAATAATTTAATAACTGTAAATATTGTGCCAATTTAGTTTTACTAAGATACTTAGTTATTTTGAACCTGCGAAATTTACTAATTTTTCGTCTGTCTGAATAAAGAAATATTTATTTTGTTCTCAAATTATGGAAAGATATGTTTATTTTTCAAATAAACAAATAATGGACAAGAAAAATGCTGCAGCCAATGAAGATATGTCAGTTTAAGTGGACCTAACATAATGGCTCGTACAAAAACAAACACAGAACGAAACACACAGAACAACAATACGAAACAGACATTTTACCATTTTTGTTCATATTTTATATTTATCAAAAGGATTTCTACATGAAATATTGAGTAATTGCCTTAGTTCGGTCAATGAATTTCATTGTGGGTTCAAACGAGTTTTATTTATATAGTTTTATGCATTTTTCTCCAGAAGACGTTGAGAAAGTGTAAGATTTGCTTTAGCTTAAAACTGGTTGAAACCCCCAATGAAAGGCATTGACCGTACCAAGGCGGTAACTCAACATTTTTTGGTGAAATAATTTGAGAAATTATAAAAAAAATCCGAAAAACACAAAACATGTTGCGTCATGGTGGTCTACGTGTTTTTGTGTTTTTCTGTGCGGTGGTTTTTGTACGGGCTATTTTGTCATGGTGCCCTTAAACTTGACATATCTGCGTTGTTAACAACTTTCTTTGAACTTATTCAATTTATTTTAAGCTATAGCAATATAAATTGAAGAGATGTTTAAAGAAAATAAATGCTAATATTCAAATCTTAATATCTTTGGTAAAGAAGGAATATTTTATTAAACAACTATATATTAGTTTGTTAAATAAAGGGATCAATAATCAATGAGTAAAAGTTTCAGAATACATGTTTTGACAATAAACACTTTATTAATATTTATAATGTTATTATTATTACATGAATAAAAATGTAAATTTTCACAATTTTAAAAGTTGTTCCTTATTACACAGTTATAGAGCTCTGAAACAATTTCTGAATTGCAACACAAATTATTTAAAATAGAAGTGTGTTATACGTACATTTGACTTTAATTGTTTAAATGTTGTCAATAAAATGGTTGTAAAAAATCAACCATTTGTATATACATACGTCCGTGAAATCCTTCACCCTTATTGTTAGCCAATGAACAATCAGGACAAACTGGGCCAACATCACTTAAAGTCCTTGACCAACAGTACTTTTTTCTATTGGTCCGTTCTATGAGATATTGACACACGTCTAAAATCTATCAATTTATTTTTGACAAATCTGTGCATTTGAAGCACAATTTTCACGCGTATTAGAAAATCCGTTCTAGATTACAAAAGACGGAATGAATTTAAAGTTAATCCATGTCAACTTGATTATAGGCTTAGCTTTCTCTTTTGATGATTACGAATTCTTGCATTTCTTTCTTGTTCCTCGCCTCGCATGATAATATAGGGCGAAGTGTACAAATACAAAGTTACACGACCCCGTCTGCTTTAACAGCAGCAATTTTTTCTTTAAACTTCTCTTTAATTGATATCTTGTATTGGTGAACACAACTAGTATCTAAAATTAAAACCACAATTTGATATTTGATTCCAATGAATGAAACTATGTATGTCATTTTTGCCAATATAATCTTTATTAGATTTTGTAAACGACAATCTATTTTATATAGACCTTAACAATTAAACTTCTCATATAGATCATATTTCAGCCTCGTTTTAATTAAAAAATATACTTAGATAGTATTACGAGAAACCTAAGGTAATATGCAACTGCCATAATTACTTATACAGGAAAAATTTTAATTTGAAACTGAACTGACTGAGTTTGTTTCAGTATTACCAATGCGTGGTTTTTAACCTATCAACTAACCTACGATTTGCCTAGCAGGTTTCAATATCTACATACAAGCGTTTCCCTATAAAGCACACACAATCGTTAATTAATTTTCATCTAGGTTGTTTTATGAATGGCCATGCATTGGTTCTTGTGAAGATAAAAAATATATAAAGAGATGCATGTCACTGGCGGAGCCCGAGTAGTTTCCAATACCATGAATATAAATACAGACAACTTTAGACAGAAAGAACTCTTAGGCTGTCTGCTTATGAAAAGTGCGGCTCTTGTGACACTGTTGTACTAGAGAAAACTTTTTTGGTGGTGAGTTATGGTTTGCTTTTGGAATATACTTGAAAGTGATTGAAAGAGGTATGATTATGTGTGAGTTTTCGTTATACATTCTACATTTTTAACACTCTTTGCCACAGTGCAGCGTTTTTTTTTAGTTTTTTAATGGATGTTTTGTAGTCTTATAATTTAGCCGGTGTAATGTATATGTTGCAGTTTGTCTTTAATAATTATATAAATGTATGTTAAATTTCGACACGTAAATTTTCAAAAGACAATCAGCATGCGACCACAATGGAATGATGTTAATTGTTGTTTATATTTTACAATTTTAGAATTGTTTTGGGAAAATATTTGTGTAATTATGTTACAGAATACAAACTTGCCTGTCTTTTGGAACGCTGAAATTATGATTTAGTCTCGTAGTTTTAAACAAATTGAATAACATAATTTAACAAATAAACCATTAACATTTGAAAGGCAAGTTTTATAATAACCAATAAAATTAAAAAATATAATGCTATAGGATTCTGAAAAACATTAAATTACTTTACAACTGCGTAGATAAGTTACTCTTTACACCTAGTTATTAATATCTAGTGTCTAAACATTAACAAAATGACATATCAGAGTTCATAAAAAAGCCTCACTTATTTTAAACGTGAATTATACCATGCAATTTACCATTCATTTAAACATGCATATAACATTTATATTACATGTATTATAACATAGATACAAAATGTATGTAAATATTATATATGTAATGTTTTATAAAATAACGTTATAAATAAATCAAATGCATCGATGACTGGTTAATAATTTGTTTAGCTCTTCAGTTACTACGTTTCCAAATGTCGCTGTTCCAGATGAAGGTCAATCCCAAAGAAATTGTTTTTGTGTCTGGTCATCGGATAATAAATTCAACAGCATGGTCTCCAGATCATTATAGAATAATGCAAACCCAACGAGTTAAGAAGACATATAATGTTAAGGATTGCTACTCTGAATACCAAGACAAAACGACACCCTTGAGACGTTACAAATGGCTTTCAATTCTACGATAGTTATAGAAACTCTGGTGAAAATTACTCTACTGCAACGTCAGCTAAAGCATGTGTTTCCAAAGTAGACATTTCTTTGGATGGCGTTTTATAAAAAATATTGTTTTAAGCTTTATAATATTCCTACTCTTTGATAATAATTTGGAATGTAAGATTAGTTTATGATATCTCAAGAATGAATTGCCAATCGTTATATTTTGAAAACTATTTTTTGTTATATCGTCATTTTTCCCAACTGTCAATGTTGAAAGTTCGTAACATTTACCTTCGTGCATTATTTATTCTTAGCTATAGTTATATATTTTACACTGTTCTTTGAACCCCAAACCATGTAAGTACGCTATCAGGGTTGTGCATCAATGACGCATTACGCATAATTTTGGTGTCAGTGGGCAATATCTGTATTTCAATTCAGTGACGTGTATTTCATTATCAATGTTGTTCTCAAAAGATTTGTTAAACGTTTTCCAATGTCTCTATTGTACAGCGATGTGCTTTCTATTGTATTTTTTTCTGATTCGGAAACAAGTAAAATAAAATTTACGTATCTGCATAATACGCCTGTCATCTTAAGTGATTTCTCTATATAGATATAGTGTTGTGTCGGCACACCATGCGTTAAATGTCAGGAACGATTTCCACATCACCTTTCTGGGAAGTCTCACACTACTACACAATATCCACATAAGGAACGAAATTTCACAATTGGCAGCAAGGTCATTAAAACACACAGCACAACACATTTCTTATTTTAGTGTGGCGAAGACTTGTAACAATGTGATGATTTTCTCGTTATAGTAGGTAACCCTGTTACACTCAAAATCCAACTTGTGGGTGTTTTATTGTTTTGATCTCAATCTTCTGCAGTATGTTGAACTTATAATGTAGGGAATTATGCAGATTTCTGTATTATATATTTCCAGACGGAAGCTAATAATATATTTCATCAAAAATGTATGTATGTGTCGAATAGGCTAAAAGAGAGTTGTATATGTGTCAGAGTCTGACATGTTATGTCCAATTAACTATTTTAGCGATATTGATTATTTGGTATCATTTGAAAGGGCTATGTTTGCAGATTACAATTTTAAATATTTAATGGAGATATACCTATTTTAATGTCCCTATCACCAGTTTGAAATACATGCCCAAAGCATCATAAACAGAGTATTTGTCTAATATAAGGGTGTTACTTTTTGTGTGGTCCACATGTGTGGTCAATTTAATCAGATAATTTGGCAAAGATATGATATGTGCCACAGTCTGAGATTTTAGGTCCAATTGAAGAAATGACGTCACTTAGTTAAATGACGTCAAAATAACGCATTCAATTATTATTGTATTTAAGAGGATTTTCACCGGCCCATAAAAACCATTTTAAGTGGTTCAGTGTCAGAAGTCTTTACAAATTATATAAATATATCATATCTTTGTAAAATTATCTCATAAAATTAACACAGAATGTTTTGATAAAAATGTATCACCCTTATATTTGACATGTACTCTGTTCATAATGCTGCAGTCAAGTAGTGATATTGAAATAAACAATAGGAATATTTTTATTCTGTATTTCAAACCGCAATCTTCAAACATATGCCTTTCAAACGATACTAAATTCTTCATATCGCTTTAATTGTCAATTGGACCCAAAATGTCAGACTTGGACACATATATTTACATCATGTTTAAAGAAGTTCGACATGGAGACGCTTTTAACAGCTTGTGTAGGTCAATAAAACTCCTCTCAAATACACTGTAATTTGATGTGTTATTTTGACGTCATTTTACTGAGTGACGTCATTTCGTCAATTGGACCCAAAATCTCAGACGCAGACAGTATATTATACTCATGCCAGTTACTATGGACAACTACTGTCATGAGTGATTGTTTCTGTCTAATGTCATTGACAGTAAGCTATGTGTGTTTCGAAAAGGGAACCAATACCAATTGACAGGACAATGTACAAACAAATGGCAGAAACTAACAACAACAACAGCCCTACCTATTTTCACAGGTTTTTGTGTAATTTATAGTTTCGTTCTTAACGTTTTGTCATAAATGTTTATGTATTTTTATTGTATAGATCAAATACTTACTGTAGTGAGATACTAGTTTTTCATATTTAAACAAAAATTATTCGAAGTACCGTATTTCTTTTTAAACGAGAGAACAAATGATTCTGACAGCAACGGTTATTTATAAATGTAAAGATGGAACAATCTTTTTTCCAACGCTCGTTTTTATTAATTTTTCGTTAAAGGGGAAGATATATATTTATGTTTTGTAGTCAAACAGTGTGTAGTAAAATAAATAACGGTGAAAACACACATTCTATGAGAGATAGATCAAACGTTAATATAACTTTATATCAAGGTCTTTAAAATGTATAATATACTTTATCTAACATACCAGTCTAAGATAACATCGTGTATTTATGACAAATCTACATATCTTCAAATAATTTCATGAAAAGGTTTGAAATAAAAATCATTTGTTTTTATTTATGCTCTTTAATGCTTTTTTGTATCCTTAAATATTATAAAGATTTCTACTATATTTTTTGTTATCAGATGTTTCTTTTACTTTGAACATTGTATTTTAAGAAACGTATAGTAAAACTTGTAAAAGAAATGTGGTTTTACAAATTTACGAAATACTTTTTATTTAGTGATAATATATAATTCTTGATAAATATGCAAGATTGTCACAAAAAGTCAATCAGCTATAGTGGTATTTTTCTGTAATTGACATTTTAAGCTACACCTTTCCTAAGGCTGTTTGCACGACATACTGTAAACCCGTATGTTAAATGCGACATTTATTTTCGTGGTATTCGTGGTTTTAATTACCTACGAAATCAAATATCGACTAACGTAAATGTCTGAATTTTCTGAAAGATACCGGTTATTAAGCCGGTTTTCTATAAGTTGCGCACTTATTTGGGTACATGTGTCATAGTTACATTTGTTGCACTACCTGACATTATGGGGGCGGGGGTTATTAAATTGTATTATGTACATGTATTATGAACGGTGTCGTTTTAAATTAACTGGTAAGACTGTGTTTGTATAACATGAACTATTAAAAGTAAACATTAGCCACGTAAATGAAACGCCCGCGTTGGCCCAGTGGTCGATTGGTGGCTACACACACAGGAGCACCTTGTTTTAATTCTACGTCGCGTCAAAGTAAAGAAATAACAATTGAGCTAGGTGCTGTCTTGTGTTGTGCCTTTATTTTGTCTTACAAACGTCATGCAAAATAAAAGCTTCATTACATCTGGAATCAGCTGTCGAAAGTGATTAATGTCAATTAGGATTGCTTGCCTAACAATTGACCTTTAATAAAGTAGCAACTAATACTCCGTAAAAACTTTTGGGCGGAAGGGTATAAATATTTTATTTCTACTATTACATTTTCCCGAAGATTTTAACATAAACTGACAGCCGTGTATTACCAGTACATGATTTGAATATTTGAGAGGTGCGTTTTGCATAATTGAAGCATTTAGTATGCTGTTATCAAAATAGACACAAGTGCACAATGAAAATATCTATAATTACAGTCACTATTATGCCAATTTTGCTTTAGATAACTAGTCTCCTGAAACATTTAGCTATCAATCATACTTAAGACGATGTTTTATAAACACGTACAATATTCACTTATTTTCAAATATCAGAAAAGTTGTGCGTCCTTTTTCAAACACAAATTCGGGCATAACGGTTGCAAAATGTCTCCACTATTTTTTTACTATGTTAAACAATATATTTTTAATCAATGTTTGTGTTTAAATGTGCTTTAAATTTAACATAAACTAACACGTTAGTAACACTGAGTTTAATGTCATCTATATAGATCTATTTAAAGAAGTATACTATAGATCATTATGATCTTAAAGTGTTTGTTAATGTATTTTGACGAGTTACTGAAAAAAGCAAGCTAAATCAATTAATCTCAAAGAGTTCTAGGTGCAACATATTGTAAAATAGAACGGGGTGGACGTTTAAAGTCTTTCATAAAAAGAGTGTAGCTTCATAACCAAACAAGGACATAATGATGACTATTGACAATTTACTAATGAATATTATGCATTTGATCAAATCTATTTTATTAATGGGAATTTTCCGTTTCATAAATAAAAATGAAATGCAAAAGTAAGTGTTTTTATGTTAGTGTTCTAAAACTAATTGCAATCTTAAATCATTTTAAATGTCTTTAAGGCGAAACAATATCGTTAGTTCTGATAGTGTAGTAACCATCTAAGGTCAAGAAATGGTAAAAAACGTTAGTGACATTTATTTTTTATCAACTCATTGTAACAAAAAGACATATCAGATAATTTATTGGTGTTTTGAATTGATTCATTTTAATCGAATTCCGTAACATCATACAATACTGTTTCTGCATCCGACGTGAACTGTAAAATAAATAAAAGCCATTAGTGTGATTTTGTTTTCATATTTGTTTTGATGCATTGTCCATTCTTTGAAAGGGATGCTGGATGTGGCTGCATTGTCAGTTGTATAAGATTAATGGATTGTCCATGCTTAAATATGATTGATATTCAACAGAATCGATTCTTTTCAGGAAGATTCGATCTGTTATCCAAGGAGGTAATTCTACTTTCACAAGGGTTGCATCTAATATATTTAATCTTAAATTACATTCTCATTTAATGTGGCGTTATTGGTTAGTGTATAAGGTTCTCGTCTTGTTGTTCTCATCTTGTCAAAGGTACGGGTTCAACCACCTGATCATAATCTAAGAAATTTCTCTATTTTTACTAGTGTTGCATATTGATATTGTTAAAATGAAAAACATGACAAAATTAATTTCGGAACATAGTGAGTTTAGTTCAAATCCCACATGCAGCATCTCTTAACAGAATCCAGTAAAATGCTTGTGCAAAGACGGCACTTTGACAGTAAGAATGACAAGCTAGCTTATTACTTTTTACCGTATGATTAATTTGCCATTATTTTCAACACTGAAAATGGCATATATCTATTAACATACTCATTGAATATAGATAACGGTTTCTGTTGCGTGTGCCGCGATGTTAATGTGCATAAATTTTAAACAAATGTCAACCTGGGTGTAATGACAAAAAGGAAATACCTTACCTTTATTTTGAATTGAGCAGATATCTGTATTTATAAAGAACAGAGTTATGTGTGAACTAAATATATAAGTTGTACGTAAATTGCAAACCCTAACAATGGTTTGTATACCCCCATATGTTTATTTGGTAAATACGAGACAAAAGTAGCATTTGCAGAGACTCATGTTGGGTGTATCATCTAATATATTTTTATATAATATAATGTCCCGCCCTGTTGGTGTTTAACTCGCACGAATGTGTCTGTTCAGCCACATGACTAATAAATTAACCGCAGTATGTGGTGTAGATCTACTAGACCTGTTATTAATCCGTGTATTTTAATCAAAGGATTCCAGAAGCGACATCTATTTCCAATACTGTAAATTGAAATCAAGTTCCAAAATGTCTTTTGAGACACATTGGCTCTCATCTGATCTGCGTACAAAATAAAGTTATTTCTTTGAGACAAATCACAAAGACAATTTTAGTCTGAGTTATCATGTCCTTAAATAATTTTTTTTAAAGAAGCTAAAAGTGTTCATGTTTCTTGTCTATCATGATATAATAAAAAGTAAAGAACAAAATTAAACCTTAAGGTTATTGGAGTGCAATGGATTCACATACTTCAAGCCAAGTAGAGGTTTTAAAAACCTTTTATTATTTAAATATATGCCATTTGAAGACGATCCACCTCATCGCTTTTCTCAGTTTTTGCTTTTTTGACTTTATAAACAAGATTGAAAATTTGCATTGTATTCATATTTAGGGGAGGTAATAAGGTGTAATATTACTTCCCT
>Ga0224511_10002096_pt1 | contig 13026 bp, 11 predicted proteins | sample SF_May12_sed_USG_2_FD_169988 | JGI IMG/M metagenome (GOLD analysis project Ga0224511, IMG submission 169988) | Sediment microbial communities from San Francisco Bay, California, United States - SF_May12_sed_USGS_8_1 | ecosystem: Environmental > Aquatic > Marine > Sediment | place: USA...
GTTTATGATGTTTAAAGCATGTATTTCAGAGTAGTGATATTGACATAAATAATAGGATTATTTTTATTTAGTATTTATAACTGGAATCTTCAAACAATTCCCTTTCAAACGATACCAAATTCTTAATATCGCTTAAATTGTCATTTGGACCCAAAATGTCAGACTCGGACATATATATATAACAGTACACCGTTCCTGTGCAGATCATTTTATTAATCCAAACAGTGTTCGGTAAATTATAAGAATTAGTGAATCTTACTTCTGATCTCTGTAAAATAATACCGACCAGCCCTACGTATATCTTGAACACACGTTTTGTTTACCAACTAGTGAAATTGATCGTAAAGGTTAATAATGGCAGATATTCTCCGACGTAAATAGAATGCTTTGACTGATAATGCACATTTTAAGTGTCAAGTATGAGGACTATTTCTAATTGCGGAAACGGTACGGGATTGACATTTAAAATAATTGCAATGGTTGCTTGTGTAGTTTCTTTTGTATTTTAATACTATCATGCTGCATCTTAAAACGACAAATCATTTTTTTATGCATTTGTTATTGTTTGACATGATGGAATCTTACATCAAATTATTATTATATGAATCATATTGTTTCTGAAACTTGATCGAGTTCAAAGACTGTTCTTAAATCAATGTCATCTACGCTGTTCCTCGTGGAAACCATGTAAAACCTTGCTGAAAGCAATACTGAATATGATCGAAATGCGATCAAATTTTCACCTTCACAATCACACTGATGGGGTTACCGTGCACATTGCTATTTTAAGCGTCTTCATTTAGGGATTGATTGCTATTTTTCGTGCGCATATGGAGTATAAACGCCCTGACGGAGGTTTGAAAATTCCGTGAATTCCTTGAAGCTAGCGCTTATCGGTAAATTTGCGTAAAAAGGCATTTAAATAGAGATCATACGCAAGAAAAAAATTCTTAACTAATAATGTCATGGTTTTATTCTAAACGACCTAACAGACTGCTGATACAATTTTTTTAAATAAGTTTTTTGTTATAATCGTGTAAATTTAAATCTCTAAAGACATTGCCATTGTCAATACTATTATGCGTGTTTGCTAACGTACATTTTGATCGAGACATGACTCATGTTAAACACGACATGTACAGGATGTGAGTGAGATTATCAGTTTCTGTGTTGACACTGAAAAACGTGCTAAATGGATACAATTGTGAATGGGCTTACATTTCTTAACTGGTACATTTGTTTGATTTAATTGAACTGTCGTTTCTTATGATATTAGGCAAACAGAATTTTGTTAAATGTAATAATAAAAAATGTAAATATTCGCGAATTTAGGTGACAATCAGTTTTCAGTGTCAAAATTAAATGCCAATGGACAGGAGTTTGTAAATGTTATTGAACTATCAGTGTAATTTGTAAACAAACTAAACATAAAACGTCAACATGTTTAATGTAGTAACAAGTAACAGTTAAATATAATGTAATACAGTTAAATTAAGGTTTATATTGTGTACAACTGTTAAAAATGGTCATGTAAATCAAGTTCACTTAAGTCAGATAACTTTTGAGTTTAAAGCAATATGTAATGTCATATGAAGTTTAACTTGACTAGATAATACATGATTTGCTGTTTAACAACACATGACCTGCCTTTTCATTCTGGTTTTCCAATGTTTATGGTGCAGTTGCTTAAAAAGCTCCCCTAAAGAGATCTGTGTGAGAAATGTTTTGTTCATTGCTTTGATCCATCTGAGAAATTGAAGGCATGTCATCAGTTGTACTGTGGTCAAGAAACTGAACTTGTGAGGCAAGTTTGCTGGATTCTGTGGCGTGAAGAGTCTCTGTTGATGGTTTGCACTCCACAATTTGCCTTGCTGAGTTTTGGTCTGTTAAAGCAGACAGGGTGCTGCTCAATGATTTCTTCTGTGTGATGCTGCAACCACGGTTGTATGAGCGCATGGCCGCCTCATTTTTAATGGCCACTCATAAACATTATATACCTAGCCTCAAATCCAGCGTCGTTCATGTGTTGTATTGGTGTTGCGCTCAAGCAGTGACCAGTATAATGTTGTGAGAGCTTGGAACTGACACTTTTGCTCTTCATAAATTTTTCAAATGATCGCTTTGCGAGCGACTGTTCAGAAAACCAAACTTCTGTAGATTAAGGGTGAAGAAGTGCATTGTTATCAATCTGATTGAAAAGCATGGTTGCATTTGAACTTTGCTTTGCAATGAACATTTTAAGTATCTTTACAGGGCACAGTGAACCTCCTGTGGCATACACACGTTTTTCTGACAAGGTATTTTTACAGCTAGCTCCTCCTTGGTGGTTCTTCTGTTTTGTTTCTTGGTTAAGAAACATTAATTCACAATCTGATTCTGTTTTAATGTCAATGCTGTCTTTACGTGGTGATGGAATTCCATACCCCTGGTAACGAAGAGTACTGCAATGATATACCATGCAGCCTCTCTGAAAATTACAGGTGAGTTTTCATATTTTTTCAAGATACACTGCTTCTTTTTTCTAGGTCTTCATTTGTGAGGATTCCTTTGCGTTGTGTTGGTCTAGACAGTCCAGCCTCAGATCTGCTTTTAAGGAAACCATAATGAGTACGATTGCTCTTAACAAACTCATTGTCCCGCACAATGTCCATGTTTCTACAAATATCCTTTAGATGCCTATTGATAGCACTTCTAATGTTGACCAGGGTATTTCAATGATACTCATTTCTATGATGCTCAGGCAGCGATTTTTCTCTTTTCTCATTGGCTTTCGATGTAGCCTCGCAATAAAATTTCCTCAGTTTTTCAGCTAAATCTTCCTTTTTAACACTTAGGAAGTCTAGATTGGTGCCAAAGACCTCTAGGTGCCATTTTGTAAATGAAATGAATATAATTTACAAAATGAAATTAACATAAAATAGGTGAATTAACTTAATTTATCAGAAGTATGCTTATAATCTTTTAGAATTTTTATTTAATGTAATGAAAATACAACAATCATCTAAACCTTTATGCTAATTAGATATGAAAGGTTTTTCATATTTAAGAAATATTTTATCTTTATTAAACCTTGTGTCATTAACAAATACAATTTGTGTAATTGTGTGGTGTTTATTTGTCTTCTTATAATCCTATTGAGATGACATTTCGATTATTATATAGGTGCATAAATGGAAAAATCAGCTATTATCTTTACTTGGAGGGATTTGCAACAAACACCAACAGTTTACTGTTTGAGGTAAGTTTTACAGTTTACTTTTCATAAACTTATTTGTAAACAGTATTGCATTAAAAACATACCTTAAAAATAATTTCACACCCCATTGTGTTTTTCTTAGTGGCTGTTGACTGGTGCTTTCCTTCTAAGTTGTCAAAATCTGAATCTGTCATTGACTTGAAGAGTTTTTGCTGAGGTTTATTATCTGCTTCATTTTGTACATTTTCACTGTTTTGCAACTCAGACTTTACATCAGAAGTTATCATTTCCGCACAGTTTTTTTCCAGTGAATTCACTAACACATCACCAAGATCAATTGTTAACAGACTGCCATTATCTGAATCAGATAAAGGATCAAAATCCATTCCTAAATCAAAGTTTTCGTAGTTCAATTAAATCTTTTCCGCCATAATCTGTAAGTTGTTCTGAAACAAACTTGCAGACGTACAAAAACCTATTAATAGCAGTTTGACAGCTTGAAATAAACATTCAATGAAATGTACAGTAGGCACTGTACCTGTAGGCCTACGAACAGCTTGTGTTTAATGTTTTCTTTTGAAAGTGTTTATTGAGAAAAACACGAAAATAAACTCTTGCAATGTTATTTCTGATCGGGTTTATCATACATCGAGTATCTGTGGAGTAAAAACAAATAGAACAATCGCTTTTACGTTTATTTTCATGACGCAGCAAGAAAAAATGAAAACAATTAGCGTTAACACACTTGCTTGTCTAAATTTAGATCAGACGTTTCTAAATTTAGACAAGAAATACGGTAAAATATTACTTCGCGTTAAACAACAGCTAATCAAAATAATCGGCCAAACGATGCTCCGCCCCCATAGAGGGTCGAGCAATACACAAATTAAACAGCAATTTTTTCCTTCAGAACATTAAGAGTGAATGTAAATATTACACCATACTCGAAATGACTAGGTAGTTATATAACAATGTACTAGAAAAGGCCTTTTTAAAAGGAAGGATGATCTGACTATTCACTAGAAAAAGCATGAGGAACGGACAATGGCATACACTCTGAGATCATAAAAAAACACACAACATCCCCCTTTAACACATCGCAACTTTCAGGATATAATGAGAGACTGATGTACTAGATGTGATTATCGCAACTAAAATAAAATTGGGTTAAAGAAAAAATTACAAGTTTAAGAGTATCAAAACGTTTTTCTCTATTTTGCGCCCAAATACTTTCCATACCTGTGTGGTCATGCTGACGATACAGAAACCAATTCTTACATTGAGACCAAAGGCACCCGCAGCACCAAAACCTTTAACCATATAAACAAAGAAATCTATATATCTGAGCGGAAGTACCAAGTGAGTACGTTTCTGCACATATAATGTTTCAAATTTCTTTTTTGGCACAACTTTGAAACACTTAAACAACTTGGCTACAATTGAGTCATTCATTCGTCTCGGATGCCGAGAGGTGACGCATCGGGCTCAGGTACTTAATTCCCGGCTCTAAAGAGGACTTTAGTGTGTTGTTTTGTTTGGCTGTTTTGAGTTGTTACGTGTTTTGGTCCAAAACATTATATGTATGAAATGTATCCATTCCATGTGCATGCTATTTAAGTATACTAAACATACTGCAAAGTGTGTGACTTATTACACGAATAAGTGAATTAAGATACAAATATTATCTTTTAGGGTGCACATAGAATGAAAAACAAAGCAAAACATTTTTTAAGGTAAATATATTATTACATCAGCAAATGTTTGTGACTATGTTTTATTGTATTTTTAACTTGAAGACCAAGTTATGTTTTGGTATTTTTAAAAAATGATGTACATTCTGTACGTTTAAAGAGAAAGCTTTTTTCTGAAAATGGTCAGCCATGCAAAACTTGTACAGATGTATGTTTGTTATAAACACAAGTGTCCACAACAATGTAACATTATATACTAATCTCATATTGTGAGAACATATTGAGTAAAAAGAGTTTGGAGCTCACCTAAAGAGATGGGAACAATTCCGGCGATAAATATAAATTTAACATCTATAAATGTCAGATCGTATCGCGACACAGGAAAGCTGGCACTCAGGCAAATGTCCACTTTGTTAGGAAATTCGGTCGATTCATTTGCCAATTTAGCGGGGCTGTACTTCATGAGCTGCGGGACAAAACAATACAGGTGTTTAGAGAAATACTAAACAATAAAACATGTAAACAACTTTATAGTTAACAGCAAATACTCTTTGATTTAAACCTATATTTCCTAGAATTTTTACAATATGTTAAAATAAATAATTATGTTTACTTGAGACTACATTATGTTAAAAAATAATTATAATTACTAGAGACTTTACAATATGTTAAAATAAATAATTATGTTTACCAGAGACTTTACAATATGTTAAAATAAATAATTATGTTTACTTGAGACTTTGCAATATGTTAAATAAATAAATAATTATGTTGACTTGAGACTTTACAATATGTTTAAATAAATGATTAGGTTTACTTGAGACTACATTATGTTAAAAAATAATTATGTTTACTAGAGACTTTACAATATGTTAAAATAAATAATTATGTTTACTTGAGACTTTGCAATATGTTTAAATAAATAATTATGTTGACTTGAGACTTTACAATATGTTTAAATAAATGATTAGGTTTACTTGAGACTACATTATGTTAAAAATAATTATGTTTAGTAGAGACTTTACAATATGTTAAAATAAATAATTATGTTTACTTGAGACTTTGCAATATGTTAAAATAAATAATTATGTTTACTTGAGACTTTACAGTATGTTAAAATAAATAATTATGTTTACTTGAGACTTTACAATATGTTAAATAAATAATTATGTTTACTTGAGACTTTACAATATGTTTAAATAAATGATTAGGTTTACTTGAGACTGTACAATATGATACAATGTAAACACACAATAATTAGTTTTTTTTCTAAATGTCTGTTTTATTATTTTGAGTGCAAATTAACGACCCTATATCAGCATACTATGTGAGGTTTATGAGAACATTTTATTAACAATTACGTAATAAGTACATTACTTCATCAACGACTAAATTTCTGACTTTGTCGAATGTTTGAATAACATCAGTCGACAGAAGGTTGTATTCATGTAGCTGTTGCATGAAATCGGGCACTGAGGTTTGCCTAAGGGCCCTGATGACACCTTCCTCCCCAGTTCCTGTGGACCGAAAACAGCATTGTTATGAGCCCTACTATCTGATCCCTTTTCATTTTAAAGGCAATCTACATTGTCGTGTAAAACGGGTTGCGTTATGTTTTATGTTAATAATTGGTATAATTGCACATTATTTTTAACTTTCCTTACCTGGAAAAATTAAGGCAAATCGTCAAAATAGTGGTTTGATGATCTACTAAAGTCACATTTACACATACCTCTTTTTCTCCGAATTTTCCCCGGCATTAACGGAAGTTCGTTGAACAACTCAACCGTTGGAAGACATGTTAAAAACAAATCCACACAAAGCTCCATATCTGAACTAAGATATACATAGCCATCCTTAACCACTGAACGTAGATTCATATAAAGCGTCATTCCAAGAATGTTTACCTTGAGATCCAACTTGACATCTTGACCTACAACACGATTTTAAACCTGCCTGTATATTAACGCATCCATGTACAAAGTGTGTATTAAAAATCAAGTTTTGTATTATGTGTTCTTATACAATTCAGCTACAAACAATGATATCCCCTACATGCACGCTTACGAACCATAGTTACGAACCGTTTGGCACAATGGTGACTGTCCTTCCATTTACAACCATTTTTATGGATAAATCTGCCATAAGTTGGAATGAGGTCTTGGCCGTTTCTTTCTGAGAACCGAGTGTGAAGGGCACGTTGCACGTGATTCCTAGGCAATCATCATGCACGTGGCACAGAATTCCAAAACCTTTACTCATTGCTTCTTTAAACATCGGACATGCTAAAATATCACACATCAAAATCTTAATAGATATTTTACTTACATTCATGATGCACATATTTACATTGAACAAACAACAATCATCATGATAAATTGCAGAAGTAAGTTAATCATAACATAATTATTTGTTTACGGAACTAGTAAGTCCATTCAAATGGAAATTTCAAAGCTGGGGGTTGTGGTGTAGCACCTTTTAGTTAGTCTTTTTTATATTTAAATAACTATTCCAATTCAGCCATTCGGCCACAGTATAAATCTTGCAATAAGCACTTTATTCGGTAAATGAGTAAAAGACCGCTTGCGTTTTATTTTAGATGTTTTTAATGTTCAGTGAAAATATAGTTTACCTTTTTGTGGAAGAAATGCTAATTCCAGAGACGTTTGTTTGGTGTCTCCAAACTTTAGAGCATTTTTCGGGAAAGAATCCGTCCTGCGATTGCCATCACTAAGGCTGCCATCATTTAGGTCAAAATCGAAACCTTGATGTTGAAGGGCGGTCAGCACCATGTTTGGGGTCATAAAATTATTGTCCTCGAAAGGTATGGCAACCTTTGCACGTGCAAGATCCTTGATCGCCTTATCAAAACTGTTTGCGGTAAAAGAGTCACCGAAAAGTTTCTTACGTATCCAGTCAATTGATTGTCCATTTATATTCACGATATCCAAAATTCGTGGAATCTTCGGGCTAAAATTACAATATTGCATTGTTACGTGTTTCCTACTTACCTTTCTTTGAAAATTGGATCAGCATAAGCATTAGGTTGACGTTTAATCAATTTTGTAAAACTAACATAGCTTTAAGACAAACCTGACGTATAACATTGTGTCTGTAAACTTAATAATTAAGAAATTGTCATTCATAACATCGACTAAGTCTCGTTACACATAGACAAACTCTTAGTATGCCTGAACGCCTACCCCTTGTCAAGAAAAGCTGCCAAGAAAGAGTCTATAAATTGTTTGGCAGATTTCTTCAAGCCGTTTACAAACGCATCCTCCCAGGATGTATCGCCATATAGTTCCGGGTCGTCCGGTCGATAAATCGGTTCTTCCTTGCCAAAAACTTCGTCTAATGATACAGGCTCAGCTTGACGTTCGATGGAAGTATTAGACACCTCTGGGGCATCACCAACGCCTTCTTTTGTATCAAATGTTATCCCTAGAAAGCTGAAGCGGCAGTGTGCGATTTTAAGGTTATTTATTATTTAACGGTTATCTGTGTTTAAGCAGTATGATTAAGTTATTTTAATAAGAATGTAGATATTGAATAACATATGCAATCGCATTAAAATCAAACTAGTGAATGATATAAACATTTCTTCTGTTGATATTTAATTACTATTGCAATGAAAATGACATTTGCCTTTATGTGTTCTTGATCCAGATATAAATAATGAACTACGAAATGCAGTGTAGCGCCGTAAAGAGCATCGCCGCATAAATGCTTTTTTCTTTTATGCGGTGATTTTTGCGACAAAAAGGCACACCTTTGCCGCAAATACAATTAAAACACAGACTCGTACATACGTGGCTGTTCATCACAATCGATTTTAGGTAAAGAGAGGTAAATTCTTACAAATTTGGTTAACTTGGTTAACTTGGTTAAATTGTTAACAAATCCAATTGATATCTATAAAAACGTTTAAAATGACGTATTGTCCAACTAACGTAGGGACTATTATTACGATACTGACGCTTACAATTTTAAAAACTCGATAATTTTCTTGAAATATATGTAAAAACTAAAAGCGCATTTTAAATCACATTGATCATATTTGTCAACTGTTAACTAATGAGCACACGTATTTCTTTGAAACCCATTTTTAAATAGTTAAGTTAATTGGTATCAATGATTTACGTTTATTGGAACTGGTGTTGCCTTTATAATTTGTAATATTTGTTCGATGTAATGCACTTTTTATATCAACCAAATGTAGGAATATCCACCATGATACAAAATAAATTAACATTGTAACAAGGAATTTCACAAAGTAGGTAAATAATGTTTTTTGGACAATAAAATAATAAAAACACCACAACATACAAAACAAAAAAAGTAATCATAAAATCCATTGCCAGAGCCGGGAATTGAAACGGGATCTCTCACAACTCAATCTGGAGTGTTACCTGTCCGCCACAGAGTCAACTAAACATATTGGTTACATGTAAAGTCAAGCTATTTAAGTGTCTCAACGTAAAGGGTTGAAACATAAACATACATGTTTTACATGCATGGATCACTATTTGGCAGATTGTCATGTTTACGGGAGTAGGAATAACTGCTTTAGAAAGTAAAAAAAATAAAAGTTAAAGTATAAAGTAAGATGCGAACAATTCTGGTCAAGAGATGCAGTCATAGCATCTTTAAGTATATTGGTAATTAATGGTTCAGGTCATGCCAAATCGGAATCCGTTAAGCGTCCGAATGCGCGTAGGTTTTAGAGTCCTTAGTCCAATACAAAAAAATGTTGGTGAAATTTTCCTATATAATTCCGATGTCCCTGGATTCAAAAATAATATAACTATACTTAAACTTAAACTATAAACATTCATTCATGTACTACCAAGTACTTATTTATGGGAATACTAGTTTGGATGGACATGTTAATATTACATGAACTTACGTTCATTTATATTTTTGAACATAGATTTCCAAAGTATTGTGTCTCACATGTGCCATTTGTTCACTGTTTAATTCTACATGTATTATGATAGCAGTGCCAGTGTTATATAGCCTTGTTTCATAGTACATGGCATTGTTATCACTATACATGTACATGATTCTATAACATTTACTGTCCATAAACATGGACAGTTAAAGTGCACATTGTATGAAAGTATAAGTATTCTCGTTATAATGGATTTACCTCACAATTACTTTTGACTTACAAAAAATATGTTGTGACAATATATTTTATAGCTGTGTCATTAATACAATACATAATTTTCGTGTAAAATACATTTTGTAATTCAAACAATTGTTTCATATTATGATGATGATTTTTTTTATTGAAAAGATGTATATAATACTTTTTTTTCGTAAATAACTGCGTTTTCGTTTTCGGTGGTTTGATTTTGTGAATAGGTACCTAGGTTTGTCAAACTTGAGTTGACGCTTTACGATATTGCAATTTGGCATGGCCTCACTGATCATCGAAAACTTAGGTTAAAGAAAGTGGCTTTAAACAACGTATCAACATGTTGCATGCTATTGGTTTTGCATACTCAATTTGATTGAATGAAATATGTTTACCGCGCAAATAACAAAACGTTTCATAAATTATAGCATTACCTAAACTCGAAATCATTACACTCCTGAATCCATTGAGGTGTAGGAACAAGTCTGTCAAGATAAGGCGATGGATCAGAGTATTCGTAATCTGCGTCGTCAACAGGTCCATGGTCGTCTACAGCATTGCGGACAGACAAGTGGATGTAGTTTTGGAAGTCAGACTGTATCCTAGAACGCCAGTTGCTGGGTTTCCTTGCCTGATAATTCTGAATATTGACCTCCTGAAGTGTGTCTGTGTTTGATTGAGCGTCGTCGGCTGAATGAGTAGCTGCCGGTTGGGACTTCTCACAAATAAAAGCATTTCCCATTTAAAATATTATAGGAATAAATGATAAAATAAATGGAAGAGATGTTCAAAAAAAAATGTTGTAAACAATGTGGACTAGTCAAGTTTATGGGCACCATGACAAGTACAAAACAAGTACACTTAGGGCCAAATGCGCCAATATCTATAGTTCAGTATGTTAGTTTACCTTGATGTCAAGAGGCCGATCATAGCAAAGTCGTGCAGGGGTAGCTTTTCCAATCGTCTTTCCTGCCTCAACCATTTTATCACGGTACTGTTCCTTAGCTTCAATGTTTTCAATCACAATTTCTATAAGACGAAATTCAGAATCTGCTGGCTTAACAACCACTTTTCTCTCCGTGCTAAAAATCTTTACAAGTCCGTTCACAGGCATTACAATCTACAACACAATTAAAATACTCGCAATTTGGTGTTTACAATTAAATGAAAAATATATCTTTGAAATGTAAAATTGATAAAATCATATATTGTCTCGTATAAATAAATATGTAAACGCGTATACCAGTGCGTGCGCGACGGTGACACTGACAGTTATAATCCAATTTGGCAAAGTAACACGACAGATAAACCACAACTAGTTTCAATATAACCTTAAAGGGGATCTGTACGATCTATGTGTCAGCTATTTATCAGATATTTATTAAATATTTTAATATAAAGTAGTAATTAATCGTCACAAAGTATAAAATAATAACATAATACAGTAATATATAGCAAAATACGCCAACAATGTATTCACGATATGTACCAAATAAATTGTTGATTGTCCATAAATCTCGGTTATTGTTTATCTACAATGCTGACTCCATTTGTGATTAAACTAGTCTTGAAGTTTCGATTGGTCGGATACTAAATTTGCATTGTTGCAATCAACAGGTAAATTGTACTGATTAATTCTGGATTACCTGTCCCTATTAAAACACTGAAAATGCTTTTAATATTTCAGTTAGAAAAAACTCGCTTAATCTGCATTTGTTGGCATAGTATTTTAATCGATACACTTACTTCTGTGTTTCCTACATAATTGTAATTAGTGACAGACTCGGACATATCCCCTCTATGTTAATTATAAACATACATATTCAATTCTGTTTTACACTAATTTACCGACTGGCCTACTCCAGAAGCTATGTTGACACCCATTGTTTTGTACTTTCTACTTGAAGTCGTAGGCCAAACACCTTCAGGACAGAATTTAGTTTTCTCTACCCGTTTGGTCGGAAACTTACGATGGAACTTTGGTCCGAATACCTTTTGCACCAGCGATTTACCCTTCTCAACACTACAATATAGACATTCAACGTGGCTCGCTATGCCGCCAATGATATTTTTAAAAAAGTTCATACTTTTTAGAAACATTTTAAAAATGTGTATCAATAACAAGTATACATACCTATAACAAAAAACAACAAAACAAAACAATAACAACACAATAAAACACACAAACACACTATGTGTGTTCGTTATTGTGGATAACTTACACTTCCTTCAAGGTTTTAAACGCATTTTTGAGTCCCTGAATAGCGTCCATTAAAGATTTAAACAAGTCAATAAACGGCGTAACGAAGTCCATAAGAGGTTTGATTGGCTCCCAAACACGTTTCCATTTCAACTTTAATTTCATGGCAATCTGTTGTCTGCTCTGTTTCTGTAGGAAATCAACAGCGGAGGTGTTCATTCACACGAACAACGTTTTTTTATCCATATATTTAGTTGTTAGCAATCAGTGCTTATAAACATATTTTATTTAATATTTTAACATGTGTATGTATGATTTTATTTGGAGATGATTCATGTATGCATTGGTTAAAAAGTACGATGAAACACTTTCGGTCAAAATAAACAGACTCACCATCTTTGAAGTTTCACACAATACTAATATCGAATGTGTTTTTAATTTATACACATACAATTGAAAGCAGTATACGCGTAAGTTGGAGTTGAAAATATGCATATTATCGTGGTTTAAATACGTAAAGAAGAGTCGTCGTAAAAAAGTAGGAAATCAAAATAATCGTAAATACGCGGTTAAAGGAGCTAGAGCACAGAAAATTGGGTTGAAAAGTACTTATCTTAAAATATGATTTAGGTAAGAGCATTGGCAAAGAAATGTGATGTAAAATGGCTGACACTAAGAAAAAATTTGACTACATATTTAAAAACATGAAAAATGCATGTAATATGAGGTAAATCCTTTTTGTGTCCGTGGACACGAAAATGATTTCCCCTCATAATGAATGGTTTATTGGAAATGT
>Ga0224511_10002097_pt1 | contig 13025 bp, 7 predicted proteins | sample SF_May12_sed_USG_2_FD_169988 | JGI IMG/M metagenome (GOLD analysis project Ga0224511, IMG submission 169988) | Sediment microbial communities from San Francisco Bay, California, United States - SF_May12_sed_USGS_8_1 | ecosystem: Environmental > Aquatic > Marine > Sediment | place: USA...
GTGAAAAAGAGAGAATTCGAAGTACAAACGTCTTCTGCCTGTGAAAATCATTACAGGTCCGTGGCAGAATGGCCAATGTTAGAAAAACATAAATGGTAAAGTTACTATTTACACCATAACATACATTTACAATAAGGGCAATGTGTAGTCCACGATTCGAGATATGATGTGTATACCCAAATCGACGATTAAGTTCTATAATCTATATACCCGATGGACACGGCAGTCAGCTGTGGGAAACGGTCATAGATTTATATTTTTTCGAAAACGCGTGTATGTGTTTTTGTCATGCCGATATAAAATGCACGATTGGCACGGCGACTTTGTTTAGTTCCCAGATGCTGCCCTTATTATTTACATACTTATATGGATACATTGAAAAATAATATGCATTATAGTAAGTTCAAATGTCAAGTCCACAGTACCAGCATTATATACAACATCAACATCAACAAGATTTAATACTTCACTACGAACGTCATAATTCTCAAGGCATAGTTCTTATTGGGAGGTGCGTTTAAAAGTCTTATAATTAATTAATATAAAGCCATACAATAAGGTCTAATGGTATAGCTGTTTGCAGACAAATTAAAACATAGTCAGGGTAATGGGGGTTAAAAGGATTTTGCGGTCCATTATATGTTGTAAGAATTGTGTCTTTTTAATGGAACACTATGTTACATTTACCATAAGATAGCACAAAAAACGAATGAACCAGGAATATGATATTGAAACATGTTTCTGTCGGCTTTACAGTATAATATTATTCATCAAGTTAAAAATGCAGGTTATAAAACAGAGATAACACTTATTGCTGCTTATAGCTAAACAGTATTAAACATTTATAGAAAATTGGTTTAAATTTATGCGACAACTAACAACAACAGCACAGTGTCGACTTTCTTTCATTCAATAAGAAACAGCTGCCGTTGCCGACGGTTAGATTGAAACTTCCTCATTCTACTGACTAATATTGTCACGAAAATAAACAAGAAAACAAATTTAATTGAATTATTACCACCCTGCACATGGGTCTGTGTCAACTAAAACAATAAAATTGCTGATTTGCAAATATTTACACTGAAATTGAAAAAGATAGAAAAAATCGATATTAAAATGTGTTCCTAAATCGCAAAAAGCGAAGAATTATGTCTGTCGTGTTTTTCTTTCTTTGTTTGCACTTAAACATTTATGATATTGTTCAGAGTGTTCCTATGTAACTGATTAGTTTCTCCCATGATCCCATCTCCAGACATTGTGCACATGATCATGTAATTATTTCTCGCGTGTCTGTTTTACACAATGAAATATAGTGTTCGTTTTCGTTATGTTAAAGCAAATATTAAATGTAAACAATTTCACTGAACGTGTTAAGTGTCGTTTGTCGTGTTGTTCGAGGTGTCGGTGAATCTGCTTCTCTATACCATGAGCACAGATGAAAGTGTCGGTCCAGAAAACTACAACTGAGAATTCTGCGCTGTAAAACGTAACGGCACCAATACACATACAACTGCGACCAGTAAACAAGAATAGCACGCTTAGTATATATATTTATAGGGTTTAACACAACGTTTGTGGTGTGAATGTATCACTGATGCCTATTTCACTTATGTTTTAACTACATCGTCATCGCAAATACTTGATAGCGTAATCCGTTGCATTGCAACGTGCAAATCTTCCTGCACGTGTGTTTCCGTGTCGCAATGGGTCTTGTCACCAGTGTATGTACCAAATTAAATTTATTTAGAAACATACTGCGAACCGTTGTTTTCTGAATTGTTTTAAGTGATTTCCTAAACACGACTTAATGATTTTCAGTACTCTGTATAGAGTAAACTGCTGCGAACAATGAACATTTAACACTTCAATAAGTATTATAACAGTAAACACAACACGAATCTACCATATTTTAACACTGTTGATTTTTTAAAAATGAAACGGCAAACACTAAAAGTGCAGTGGTTTGCCTTTCTTTTTATTGAACTTTTTTTAGACCCAGCCCGTTATCGTTTTACAGATGTATCTTTTTATAATCTTGTTTACTTTCGTTGAAGTTAATAAATAAATGACAGGGCTGCAATGGGTGTGCGTATGGGATGATGAAAATCATCCGCCTTCTACAGATGAGCGAATACATATAAGCACAAGTGATATCCTCAGAAAGCATAACCCGTATGGAGTATTTAGGAGCCTCGGTCATATTGAAACTGATGAAAAGGAATGCCCTCAGGAAGCATAGCCTGCACGAGAAAACAGCAGCCTCGGTTTTATTGAAGCTGTTCATCAGTAGTAATGAATGATGCCACTCCACTGACGCCCCCTAACGCATGAGCGGAACGCCATTTTCAAATGTAAACAACATACATGTACACTCCATAATCCCAGAGGACCAGAAATATATGACTACATAATAATGTAGTACGGGGCGATTCTTTACAGCCGCCACACAGAAGCCGTTCGTCAATGTACCATTCCTCACCCTACTGACGTCTGCAAGCACATGCTCAATCATTAAACGATAAATTATAAAAGCTAACATGTAAACACTAATGCATAAAAGCATTTTACTTCTACTTTATCACCTAATAAAGCACGTTTGTCTAGTAAGACCTTTACTAACAAGAGCCGGTCAGAACCGGGTAATGCTCCCCGAATAGGTATTGCACACAGAGAAGTAGTTTGTCGAAAATAGTTGTAAATTCTGACTTCAAATAAAGTTTTGGTCCAGACACGATTATGCTGCAAGGTCATGCTATGAACTTGGTCTTCAAGATAGCAACCCAAATGTTGCACGCGACACGTTGTCTCAATATGGTGATCATTCCTGTGAAATAGTTGTAAAATTCGACTTCAAATAACAAATTATGAGCCGGACAAGATTTTGCTGAAAAGTCATACTGTGACCGTGACCTTCAAGGTAGCGACCCTCATGTTGTGCGCGACACGTAGTCTGAATATGGTGGTCATTTCTGTAAAATAGTTTAGAAATCCGACTTCAAATAACAAAGTTATGGGCCGGACACGAATGGGACGTACGGACGGACTGACAGACTGACGGACGGACGGACAAGGCGGCGACTATAGGCTCCCCCGAAATTTTTCGGGAAGCATAAAAAGACTTTTTATGACATTAAACATTCAGGTACAAGTTGTTCTATATATGAGCTGAGCCTTTGTTTTTATAATGTTTTGTTAAACGAAAGAAACGTGGAAAGGTTCTGTGATAAGACAGCTTCCTTATTACTCACAATGGATCGCGATATCCTGTAAACTTCCATTAAAAATTGGCATCACCATTAGTACTTATTGTACTTCTTTTAATTAGTTTGCTATGAGATCTTTAGGTGGAAGCGATCAGGAACAATGACGTCGTTTTCGACTGGCATTTAAGAACTTTACGTTGTTATTACATCAATTCTGTGAAACTGAAAAATAGTTTTAGTCGCTTTTTCTGTAAATTGTTTAAAAACTGTGCAGGTGTCAGTCATAGTGCGCGACGTCAAAAACAGTTGATAATGCATTTCTTTGTTAATAAAGATGTTTACCTAGTATTTGTTTGAAATTAAATGTCACATATAAGCTGATTTAAATAAAAGTCTTATATTCCGTAGTTCTCTTATTCTTTATATTTTGTTAGGGTTATATGAAAAGTAGTTATGAAGGTAAACACCTCCTCCTTCGAATAAACGCGTGCTACAGGTAAACTGCAAACGTAACAACTGACAAATCTAACTTTCGCACGACTTGTTCTGTATGTTGTTTTACAAATGCAATTGTGTTATATAATAAACATATTTGCAGTATTTATTCAACTTATATTGGTAAAATGGTGTCAAAAAAGGTTAAACAAACAACATTCTAAACTAAATTAATGCAATTTGTCTACGAAATCCTAGCTGCAGACACCATTAATCGAATTTGGGCATGTCATTTTCGTTTCACTTTCGGAAGTATCAAACAAACATAATATTGTATTACATAAAAAATGTGTTTACAGTTTTCTCGTTTAATATTTTAATCAAATAGCATGCGTAAAATGTGTTTACTGTCATGTTTTGTTTGAAAAGGAGACTTTTGAAAAGTTGTCAAATAAAACACTATTTTCTTTTGAACTTGATGTACTTGATGTATTTAAAACAGATCATGCAGATCATGTTTAAACATAGATGCTAGAGTTGTCCAAAGAAAAGAATTTGCAGGGAACCATAACAATATTGCCAGTACAAAACAGATAACGTATAAAAAAGATACACAAAGAGCCAAAACTTAAGAAAATTTGTGTCTAATTGACTATTTCCGTGATATTAGGAATTAGCTATCATTTTAAAGGGCTGTGTATGCGGATTACAGTTTAAGTATACAAAAAACAATCCTATGTTTTTTATATTATGTCAATATCTCCTCTTTGAAACACATTTCATTTAGTTGCCAACATCTTAGACACTATATTTGTTTAGTAAATGTGTCGTCATCAGACAGTCTTGAAATTTGCTATTTTTTTCAAAACCTTTACTTTACCCTGGATTTGTTTAAAGAACGCCATTATGGGAATTACCTTAAGGCAAGCAACACAAGGTGAATAAAAAATTGTGTTCTGATATTCTAACGAATCTAAAACATAAAAATGCAGACGAAGCAAACGGAAAATTATTGCGTCCTTAACGTCATTTTTTGCCGTGGCGTTTGAAACAAACATTCTTGCATATGTGCCCAGGTTTTCCAATACATGTATATTATGTGCTAGAAAAAACAACACTTATTTTGATAGAGGACCGACTAAATATGTTTCACAAATTAAATTACGCTTTTTGTCTCTGCCATTTTCTTTTCTCTGGTGTTTAGTGCATGTGTTGCGGCTGTAAAATGTCGCCCTGTGCTTCATCAGTGTGAAGTTATATAAGGGATCATGGCTTGTAAGCCTTGTATGTTGTTTGGATACATCTAGGAAGGGTTTTCATCTCTTAAAGGATCGCAAATAAAATAAAACAGATAAAATATTCTGACTCAATTAAAAAACTAACTTAAAAACTCAAGTATATGACTTGTATATAAGTCAAGTTATTATTAGCGGCGTATGTGTAACGTTCAGAAAAGAATGGTCGCTAAATTAGGAGACATATTGATTGCAAAACTTAAACAGCAAACAAAACCTAATCATTTTCTCCGCAACTGACTGAACTATTGAACCTCAGGTAGAGTTTGGCAAGAGCCACTTATTACAGAGACATTGTGCCACACCTTCAATTGTCAAAAATAAACAACACAAAGACAACTGGAACACAGTATTTATTGTAGTTTAGACATTTTTTTCTAGTGATCTAATAGGAAACAAGAACATGGAACAATCACAATAATGTCAACACTAATACGGGGATATGATTATTTCTCGAAAATCATCAATCCACGCTATGCTTTGTTATATTTATTAGATGATCAGAATAACAACGGAGACGTATAACCCGATACATTTAGATCATGACGCAGGCGGCTGATGTTGATGAAAGTTTAAATCTGCTTCTTCAATTGCAAGATTGTTTTGAATGTTGCGTGTTCTCCAAATCGTTCAGTAAAACATAGCAAACAAATATGACACTCTATAGTAAACAAAAACATAATTTAACAGTGTTCTCAAGGTTGTTGTATTATAACTACAGATGCCTGATCACTGGTTACAATGTAACCTTTGCGGTAGGCCAAACAAAGTCATTGACAGATGTGAACTTTAGACACAAAAGGAAGCGAACTTCCTGTGTGTGTTGCACAAATCATTCGAAAAAATGAAATTACGGCAAGGGAATGTCAGGGAAAATTGCGGATCGTTGCATTAGTCTTAAAGTCGCGAATTGATGTCTTTATTGAATGTGTAAGGACACAGTTGTTTAATAAGAACCAGTTGTGAAGTTGACACATTTTCCATTATTCATTCATGAATTAAGTTATCTAAAACACGTATATGGGATGATGGTGTCAACGGTTCAAAGGTACAGTGACCGAATTTGCGCAAATAATAGATTGCGATAAAAAAGTGAATTGGCAAAACAGGCGGAAGTAACGGACGAAATAAACCATTACAAGGTAATGAACATTGCACCGGACCTCCTATTTCCAAATATTCATTAACCGTTCACCAATGAAAGGGTTAGCGTATAATTGGACAAACATAGTCGCATGTCTTTGGTCACAAAGGATTACTTTGTTAAACAAATTGGCCACTTGTCTAAGGGCGTGGTAATAGTAGCCTCAGTGTAATGTCAATTGTTGCGCACCATGACAAAACCTGCACAATATGTTTTGCAAAGGGCACTTTTGCTATAATGACATCTGTAAATAACTAATGAAGTTTTATACTAAAGACATTAAAGAAACAATTCGCTACACTACTACTATACTTGTTTCATAGCCGAAACGAACTACAAACAACCATTGCGTGTAGATGAGACTTCATTATTTATAGGCATGCTGGGATTGCAGACTGTTAAATCAATTTCGTTAAAAAATAAAATATGATATCCACAAAACCACATTAAATATTTACATTGTATATACATTTGCAGTGTATTTATTAAGGTAACTGTATTCGTATTGACAAAATAATACCTTTGCACCAAGGTCTGTTTTCCGAATTGATATAATTTGAAGAAGAAATCTCTGATGAAACTAACATTTGCAAATCAACGGAAAAAGAAACTATACCATTAGACAAATAGATTTCTGCTAATGCATCATTGTCAAACTACAGTTGCACTGCACGAAAGCCCAACTGTCTGCAAGCCTTTATTATTGTTCATGCACAATGGTTCATGTGCACGGTCGCGATGACAATGAAAGCAAACACACATTCAAATAATAGTGTCTCATGTTGTCATTGCGTGCAGTAATAGGCAAACAACAATATCTAATAACTGATTTTATAGTGTTTGTTCAAGATTCCAGACGATAATTTAAAAATGTAAGGCGCATGCAATTGTTTGTGGTATAAAAAACTGATGAAAGAGAAAGCCCCCAGGAAGCATAGCATGCACGAGAAAACAGCAGCCTCGGTTTTATTGAAGCTGTTCATCAGTAGTAATGAATGATGCCACACAACTGACGTCCCCTAGCGCATGAGCGGAACTCCATTTTCAAATGTAAACAACATACATGTACACTCTATGATCCCTGAGGACCAGAAAAATATGTCTACACAATGATGTAGTACGGGGCGACGTTTTACAGCCGCCACGTAGGCAGCTGTAGTAAGTAATATTAAACTGATGAAGTTACAGTTAAACGCCAGATGTACGTTATTCATTTAAATTATAATATGGCAATGCCATGCGTTAATACAACAAATAATACACAATCCGTCAACACTTGTATTAAAACAAAAGTAAGCTTTTTCAAAGTTACGGTTCGTTTAAGGAATGAATTTTCTGGTTTATTAAACTGATGAAAGGGAAAGCCCTCATGTCATTACCTATGCATGAAACGCAGTTTGTCAGGATGCGTACTTTAAAGCACCCCTCCCCCCCCCCCCCCCCCATGAAAGAAATGTCTGAATGAAATCGTTAATGTGAGCATTTTAATTAAAATTAACAGGTTAAAATTCACATATTCAACAGCAAAGTATGTGCACATCTTTTCTTTTATATTTTTTTTCTCTAATAATTTGTTGCCGGCTCATTTTAACATTTGATTTAACTGGCTGACAGGCAGTCAGAATAACGCAGAAGCTAAACGTTTTCTAATATAACTAATGTAACATAATATTTTTATTAGATATATTTAAAGATTATTTCTTGCATGTCAAATTTTGCCCGTACAAATAATGCATGGTAAAAGATTTTAACCTTAATATTGCTGCCCGCGACGTTATTTTGTGAATGGATTTTACCGATGTTACGTGATTTAATTATGTCACATATCATCTAATTCTTATTTTTTATAGTGTTTGCTCAAGATTTCAGACGATAATTTAAAAAAGTAAGGCGCATGCATTTGTTTGTGGTATAAATTTACAGTTAGACATTGTTTGTTCAGCGTTATTCATTTAAATTAAAATATGGCAATGTCATGCGCTTAAAACAACAAATAATGCTCAATCCGTCAACACTTGTATTAAAACAAAATTAAGCTTTTTCAAAGTTACGGTTAATTTAAGGAATGAAGTTCCTGGTTCATGTCATTACCTATGTATGAACGCAGTTTGTCAGGTTGCGTACTTTAACGCGCCAATGAAACAACTTTTGAATGAAAACGTTAATGTGAGCATTTGAATTAAAATTAACAGGTTAAAATTCACATATTCAACAGCAAAGTATGTGCACTGTTTTCTTGTATATTTTAAATTTCTCTAATATTTTGCTGCCGGATCATTTTAACATTTGATTTAACTGGCTGACAGGCAGTCAGAATAACCCAGAAGCTAAACGTTTTTTATTATAACTAATGTAACATTATAGTTATACTTTATATTAGATATATTTAAAGATTATTTATTGCATGTCAAATGTCCTCAAAAATAGTATTCATAAGTTATTCTAATACATTCGGTTTTGCCCGTACAAAAGATGCATGGCAAAGATGGGAACCTTAATATTGCTGCCCGCGAGTTTATTTTGTGAATGGATTTTACCGACGTTACGTGATTTCATTATGTCACACATCATCTAATTCTTAATTTTTATAGTGTTTGTTCAAGATTTCAGACGCTAATTTAAAAAAGTAAGGCGCATGCAATTCTTAATTTTTATGCCTGAAAATTTTAAAACAATTTCATCAATGTTGTTACAATATGAAAGGTAAAACTTCACAATTTTTAACGTATTACTGATTATGTTATAACCATTTTGTGATGTTATTTAGAAATTGCCCCGGGGTAGCAAGGTTGGTGTTACCATGGAAGCAAATGTCCAAAGACGAAAATGAACAGAATTTTTTTTTCATTGTGTTATCTTAGCATATCATGTTGTTTCTACAGTGTGTGCAAGTTTCTAAGAACTACATGTAACCGTCTTGTTGATGCAAAGCCAGTTCGTGAAGTTACCGTAAACCCCCGTACATTACTGTAAATTGCTTCTTGAAATTGGTTGTCTGGTTCTCAATTTTCAGTAATGTCACTTCCTGGTGGTCAATTAAACTCAATAAGATTAGGAAATGTTTTTCATTATTAACAATTGTTTTTTCAATTTCGAATTCAGGAAATAACAGATTTGTTTTTCTTTTATCTATCTGGTTCAGTATTTTATTATCAAAAAAGTAAACAAATTGAATATGAAAAATTACTTCTACCACTATTTATCCTTGATTAATCTGAATGTTAAGATTTTGGAGACGTTGCATTAAGTTTATGCGTATTAATAAACGCCTGTGTGCGTGGGCTGCTTTCAAAAATCATATATTTCGAAAAGAAAAGATATCCGATAAAATTATCAAATTGAATTCGCACTAAACGGTAAAATGTTTTATTATTGCTAATAAAGGCAAACATTCTTTTTATTTAATATTCAAAAACAAACTTTGGTTGACATTTGGTCGAATATCTGTTTTAGTACAGAAACTCACTACGTTGAAATAGGTTTTGACGAATAATATTTTTCTGTTCATCCTGTTCATTCCAAACAAGTCATTAACCTCATCGTCTGTCTAGAGCAAACGGCCAATAACCGTCCCTATCTATATTTGTTGCACGCCTTTCACACAGACAAACTATACTGTCGTTTGTTCATTATGGTAACGCTGTCGCCTTACTTGTAATGGAATCTTTAAAGGGCATAATGCAATCGGCCAAAATGTTTTCACAATAACGCCATTACAAATAAAACACTTATCAAAAGAGGTCAAAAGAAGAATCTGCTAAATTGAACTTGACAAATTCTTGTTTTTCCCGACTGTGTAAATGAGATCAATTTATAAATACATTTAATACGACCAAATTACATTCAATGATCCCCAGGTCGTTTACAATTGATGGATATGGGATTAAACCATACAATTGTAGTTGTCGTCATATGCTGATACGATTTTTCTGTAGACTACTAGACGTCTAGTCGCAAGCAAGTCGCCAATACAAACAAGAAGACACGATAACGACAATATCGTTGACACCATTATTATGCAATTTCTATCATCAGACAAAGACACAACACGTTTCAAATGTTTTCGTCCAACATGTGTATGTTATTTATGTGTTCTGCTTAGCATAAGAACAGTTTATGTAAATAACTGTATTTCAATACACGACCCATTGTGGCACCTTTGCTTTTTTGTAAATGTAAACCATTCTAGAATAAATAGCATATTAACACGGTTATGTGCGCCTTAACCGTATATAGAGAAATGCCATTTATAAATATGTCAGAGTGTTCCTGCTATTTAAAAGTGTAAGCATCCTTTAAATACAGGATAACGTGTGCTTTCTGGTGTGTTTGAATTCTTTAAATAACCAGGCAATGTAACTCCTTCGATGCTTACATTTCTGTGAAAAGTTAAATGCGGTTGTAAATTAAAAATAAACATTTTAATGCACTGTTAAAGATTCTACACTATTTATAATGAATTGTTTTAACGTGTCAAGGTATGCAAATAGAAAGTTAAAATAAACCGTTTCTTATTTAAAACAACATTGTTTGTCAGCAAGCAATGCACTGCATTGTATTGCTGTTATGAACTGTAACGGTTTATTGAAAGTGATTGTCGGGTTTCAAGTTCAAGTAATTTCGCATTCTCGTGTGCATTGGACATATCATATCTGCAACTGTCAATAATGATCATTCTTAACAGTACACAATCAATTTTAATACAATCTATAAGTATTATAGTGTCAGGTAAAAATGTGACCTAGAAAGCACAAAAGAAAGACCCCTTCACAAGCATTCACAAGATCAAAAAAATCTACCGCATTGGGCAGAGTTTGAAATTTTGCGAAACGGTGCATTAAACTCTATTCAATGGCTGATTTGTGTAATGTCTTTATTATTTTATTTAACATTTATTTCCTTGTCTCAACATACCTAATATGTTTTATTTAAAAACGAAAGAAGTCATATGAAGAAAAGTTATGATGTTTATTTGTACATTAGAACTTGTCAATATGAAATGTAAGATAGAGATAGAGTATAAAACAAACGCTTATATAATCATATAAAGATATAGTATAAAACAAAAGCTTATATAATCAGTCGGGTAATTGTCATACATTAAATCAAACAAAGGAAACAATATATGAATACTTAAATGATAAAACACCAATTGTTAGTGGTTTGTCTATCATGACTCATGAGGAGATCGACAGTGCCCTTTATGCCATCAAGACATGTACTTTATCCAGAATGCTGTTTTAGTTTCAGGTTATCCTTTATAAATTATTCAATTAGACTTATTTTTGTTCTACAGTTGTTTCCATTAGTAGCGAATTATCTACTTGTAGATTTCTATCACAAAGAAATACCCACTTTAGACAGAGCACTTTTACGTCCCATTATTGATATCACAGAACTTGAGATATTTTAACAGAGGAAACCTCGTGTCATTTTAAATTATTTAAAGCACTTAGCAAAGCTTGGCCTTTTTCTGTTTTAATATACTTTAATATACTGTCGATGAACAAACTTGTAAAACGAACGAAAGGTGTTATATTCTCATTATCTTAGTGTGTTTCCCTTTCATCAGTTTAATTTTACATTGTTCTTTTCACATCGGTGTTGATAAAGAAATACATTGTTTCTTTAAAGGTAACAACTTCATTTTTGCATAATGGGCCCATTTAAACACCATAAAGTCTACTGTATTTTATTGTCTGAAAAAGGTTATACTTTAGAGGTACATTTTATCGCTTGACCTTTAGATATTGAAAAAAACCTTCATTAAGAAAACACGCTTCAAATGATTGAAGCGATTTTAATGACGATTTCTTAACTTACTTCTTCTTTTTTCCTCTTAAAAGCCTAGTTCATGGTAGGACTTTAACGAAAGCTAATAAAAAGTACCATTGATGTGAACCATTTAATTTTTTCTAGTAAGCAATACCCATGACGTAAATAACTTATATTTGTAAACCATTTCAAATGACAAACGAACACCATAAGGTTTGGTTTTCTGACACACAATATTGTACTTTATCAAAACCCATTTTCTTGTTATCAACGCTCCTTAGGAAAACCTTATCTTGTTCTCAGTTGGCAGTTCAAACTATTCACTTATCTACTAACATCCGAAAAGCCAATATATGTAGACGCGAATATATAATGTTTGTATGTTATTGTAAGTTCGTATGTTAATGAAAACATGACAACATGCACACACTATACAACCTTTACAAACTTGTATGTTTACCTCCACGACCTAACGCCCATTACGCGTTAATAACGACTTTATAGGCGCGTGACTTAAATAACAAATAAAAGAATGTAAAGAGAAAAGGTCTATCAAAGATATGATACCATTCAAGCTTAAACGTTTCTCATAAAACATAACATATTTTAACAGGTGCACATGAATGTACACTTTCTTTTAAGCTTCATTTTATATGCATTGCATTTTTAGCGAATTATAATGCCATGTAGAATACAGTAGAATAAGTAAAATAATGGTTTACAGTTTCTCACTAAGGCGATCCTTTAAGCAGCAGGTTAACGCAACATACCACACATATTGACGAATTGACGAAACAACAAAACCTTGTGGTACCACATTTCAATATGACAAAGGAAAATTGTCTTAATAAAAAGATGATAAAATAGTTCGATCTTGAATATTTAGTATGTGTGGCTCTTTTGCAATTACCTTGTATTTGTGATTCTGATTTTAAAGATAACAATTTAAATACCCTTTTGAAAAATATAACATATTTTATATATTGCGGGATATTGTCAATCATGTTCTCAAATTTCTAACCTGATAACAAAAAAATACACAATTAGGATATAGCTAATAATCTGTTGATTCCAAGCATAGCAGGAGTGTTAATTCTTGTGTTTGTGTTTAAAACGTAGGTAAAATACAAGAAAACGCGTTTGTTATTACAAAATATATAGTTGATCATGTTA